>JACCDW010435335.1_pt1 | contig 39563 bp, 33 predicted proteins | sample 7449781 | NCBI WGS metagenome assembly JACCDW01 (sample SAMN15323449, study PRJNA562643) | freshwater metagenome | isolation source: river surface water | place: USA:Blue River Watershed | collected 2017-08-18 | reverse complement strand
TGGCATGTTGCGGTGGATAGTTTTAAAGTAGGTGCATGGGATCCAGGATTATTTGTGGATGATGATAATCGATTATACATCTATCATGGCTCTAGTAATTTTTATCCTATTTATGGACAAGAGTTAGATAGAAAAACATTTGCTCCTATTGGAGAAAAAAAATCGTTGATTCGTTTAGTAGATAGCGTGCATGGATGGGAGCGTTTCGGAGAGCATCAGGACAACACCTTTTTAAAACCATTTATGGAAGGTGCCTGGATGAACAAGCATAACGGAAAATATTATTTACAATATGGTGCGCCAGGTACAGAGTTTAGTGGATACGGAGATGGTGTGTATGTGAGCGATAGTCCTTTAGGACCATTCACATATCAAAAACACAATCCTTTCTCTTATAAGCCTGGCGGCTTTGCACGCGGAGCGGGACATGGAGCAACTTATCAAGATGTTTACAAACAGTGGTGGCATATTTCAACGATAGCGATAAGTGTGAAGAATAATTTTGAAAGAAGAAACGGTATCTGGCCAGCACAGATAGACAAGGATGGCTTATTGTATAGCAATACAGCATATGGAGATTATCCGCACTATATTCCTAATGTCAAAGCGAATCATGATCAGTCACAGTTTACAGGATGGATGTTATTAAACTATAATAAGCCAGTGCAAGTGTCAAGTACATTGAGTGCATTCACGGCTAACAATGCAGTGGATGAAAATATTAAAACATATTGGTCTGCTACAACAGGCAATAAAGGAGAGTGGATTCAAACAGATTTAGGTGCTACAAGTACGATCGAAGCTATTCAAATTAATTATGCAGACGAGGGTTCTGAATTAATGGGAAAATATACCAATATCTATCATCAATATCAGGTGTATGCATCCAATGATGGAAAGCAGTGGTCATTGTTAATTGACAAATCAAAGAATACAAAAGATGTACCGCATGATTATGTTGTTTTAGACAAACCTACTCAAGCAAGATATGTGAAGATGGTGAATATACATGTGCCAGCTGGAAAGTTTGCGATCAGCGGATTGCGCGTATTTGGAAAAGGTAATGGTAAGGATCCTGGAACAGTGAAAAATTTTGTACCATTAAGAGGAGATAGTGAAAGAAGAAATGTATGGTTAAAGTGGGCGCAAAATCCAAATGCAACTGGATACCATATTTACTTTGGAACAGATCCTAATAAATTATACAATAGTGTAATGGTCTATAGTGCTAGTGAATATTATTTAAATGCATTAGAGAAAGATCAAACTTATTATTTTCAGATAGAAGCATTTAACGAAAATGGTATTGGTCCGAGAACACCTGTTTTAAAAGCAGATTAAGGTTGTTTTTTATTTCTGTTGATATACAATACTGCAAAAAGTAGAACGATATTAATAGTGCAATAAACGATTAGACCACTATCAGTTGTAATAATGGCTTTAATAAACATAAAGGATATGGCTGTATAAAGAAGCGCTATTTTATTGATTATATTTTTCATAAGCTAGTTGCTAAAATCACAATACCCTTTCATACATTGAGCACCTGCTGCTACCTGCATAGTCCCACATAGTAAAACACAGGCTGGAGCACCAAAACCTGCTGTACCACCAATACAACCTGCATGACATAATATGGCACCTGCAGTTACACCAGCAATACATAAATCATATCCCCAGGTACATTGATTTTTTATATTTGGTTTTATACTATTGGAACGAATCTTATCTTCGCTTACTGCAAAAAGCTTTTGTTGTTCAAAATAAAATCTGCTTGCATCCCTAATATCTTGCTCTTTAATTTTCCCGTATCTATTCTTAAGGTTGTTCCAAGCTATATAATAGTCTGAATTGAATTGAGTTAAATAATTTAATAGGGCAGAGTCTTCTTGTATATTTTTACTTGTTTCATTATCACTTATTATATTTTTCAAATTTAATTCCAGATTCACCAAAGCAATAAAACTACTATCTCTAAAAAGGGATTCAGATATATTAACATAAGAAGGCATGCCAATTTCAATCTTCTTACACCCACTTAGCATATATCCTAAGACAATGATGATTAAAAGTGTTTTAATGTTTTTCATAGAATACTTTTATGATGGGTCTAAAGTATTCATTCTTATCTAACACAAATAGGGTATTTATACGCTATTTATCAATTCTTTAATGCCTTAACTAGTGCGCATCAATATTTTGTTGATGTAAATAATTCACAATTTTGTGAATTATTTATTTTACCTTTATAATGTAATTGCTTTGGAAATAGTTTTTAAGGATCAATTATTACTTGATTTATATTCAGGGAAAAGGACAAATGACAAACTTTTTAAGTCGAATCCCTTATTGGTCAGAAAGTTTCAAAAGACAATTATAAAAATTAGTGCAATTGAAAGCTTTAATTTAATCTCTCATAACAGAGGTTTAAATTATGAGAAACTCAAAGGTAACTTGATGGGGTATAGCTCTGTTAGGATAGATAGAAAATATAGATTAATCATAAAAGAAGTATATGATGAAATTATACCTCAAAAAATTAAATATTTAGAGATTGTTGAAATAAGTAATCATTATAGTTAAAATATTTTATGAAAAAGAAAAGTACATATTTAGAAGTAGGTGTAAATTTAAGAGATGTTGTTCCATCGGAGGCTTTTCATCCAGGTGAATTGTTTTATGATGAACTTAAAGAAAGAGGAATTACACAAAAATCATTTGCTTCAATGAGTGGTATATTACCATCTCAATTGAATGAATTTATAAAAGGCAAGAGAGGATTGTCAGCTGAAATGGCATTGAAATTTGGCCATGTTTTAGATATGGATCCTGTTTATTGGTTGAACCTTCAGATGATTTATGAATTAGATCTAGCTAAGATTAAACAAAATAAACTTAATAAGCGTTTAAGTAAATTAAGAAAAGCATCTTAATAAAAAGAATGGCGGCCCGGAGGGCCGCCACATCATTCCAATTGATTTACAATTGATTCATTCCAATTGCTTGCTTAAGGCAAAGAGTTGAAGACTCTTTGAGGAATATTATATAGAAGAGTCGCGAGACTCTTCAGTGAATTATTTTTTAATAAATAATTTGTCTGCAGTGAATCTTACTTTTTTAGCGTTGGCTAAATAATCATTTGCAGCATCTCTAAATCCTAAAGTCATTGCTAAAGTTGCATGTAAACCTTGAGCAGCTAAACCTAATTCAGCATCAACAGCTGCAGGATCAAATCCTTCCATTGGTGTAGCATCCACTTCTTCACTAGCAGCAGCCACTAAACCAAAACCTAAAGCGATATAAGTTTGCTTTGCAGCCCAAACAGCTAATTGCTCTGGAGATTGATGAGCGATTGATCCATTGATATAACCTGCAAAATCTTTTAAAGCATCTACAGGTACACCTCTTTGATCAGCAATTTCTTGCATGTACTCAGCCACTGTATCTTGGTTGATTGTTGTCTTAGCAGCAAAAATGATTAATGCAGAAGACTCCACTACTTGTGGTTGATTGTAAAAATGAGGAGTTAATTTCTTTCTAGTCTCTTCGTCTTCGATCACCAACACTTGGTAAGGAGTTAAACCAAAAGAACTTGGAGCAAAACGAATGGCTTCCAAAATTGTGTTCATTTTCTCTGCTGGGATTTTCGCACCGTTCATTCTCTTAACAGCGTAACGCCATTTTAAAGCATCTAATAGTTTCATTGTATAGTATGTTTTAATTAATTAATCAATGTTTGAACATCAAAGTTATAACAAATAACTAAGACGCCCAAATAAAACACTGAAAATGAGTCGAATGTTTATTAATTTTAAAAACAAATGCTTCATTATGCAACAAAATTTAAGTAAAATATTGAAAATCAGCTATTTAGCTATCATAATACTTTTTATTTCGGCAAATACCCTATTTGCGCAGCAGACGAACTCAACACTAGCAGCAACAAGCTCCCAGGCCTCAGCCCCAAATCTTATCATTATCACCACCGATGGGTATAGATGGCAGGAAGTGTTTAAAGGAATGGATGCCGAATTAGCAGCCAATCCAAAATTCAATCAAGGAGATAGTGCTGATTTAATTAAAAAATATGGTGGTGCAACTGCACAAGAAAGAAGACAAAAATTAATGCCCTTTTTTTGGAATACAATTGCCAGCAAGGGAATGTTGTTTGGAAATAGAACCATCGGTAATAAAGTAGATGTGGCGAATCCACATTGGTTTTCATATCCTGGATACAATGAAATTTTAACGGGCTATCCTGATAGTGCGATTAATTCAAATGAGTATCCTCCTAATCCACATACCAATGTGTTTGCTTTTTTGAATCAACAAGCAGCGTATAAAAATAAGGTTGCAGCATTTGGTGCATGGGATGCATTTGATAGAATCTTGAATGAAAAAGTTTCTGGATTCCCGGTGATCAATGGATTTGAAACAATCACAAAATTGCTACAAGACCCAGTGGCAAAGAGTATCAGCCAAGGATTACAAGATTCTTATAAACCATTTAAAGAAGTAGAATGTTTGGATGTGTATACGCATCAACAAGCTATGCATTATCTAGAAACCATAAAACCAAAAGCATTGTATATAAGTTATGGTGAGACAGATGAGTGGGCGCATCATGCACATTATAGAGATTATTTAGATGCAGCACATCAGGTAGATGCATGGATCGCTTCTATTTGGAATTGGGCACAGAGCACACCAGGATACAAAGACAATACATATATATTAGTCACCACAGATCATGGTAGAGGATTTAAAGAAGGATGGACAGATCATGGTGCAGATGTGAATGGTGCTTCAAGCATTTGGTTTGCATTGATGGGTCCAGGCTTACAAAAAATTGGTCCATTAGGAGAGCAAACAAAAGAAGGGCAATTGTATCAAAAGCAATTGGCGGCGACTATGACTAAATTAATGGGCAAACCTTTTAAGGCCTCACATCCTATTGGAGCACCTATTTTTTAGTGGGAGCATTTTTGACTATTACCCAATTAAAAAAGAACAATTAACTTTGTACTATCCGAATTAGGGAAATTAAAATGTTATTTACAAAAACTATAAGACAATTAATCGCGCTAGCCATGCTAGTGGTTTTTGCATTTAGCATCACCCCTCAACAGGTAGTGCACGATATGGTGGCCAAGCACTTGGATCCAACTGTTTGTGATGTGCATAAGGATGTACCTGTTGACCAAGTAGAAAACACCAAGCTGCATTGTACTTTTGATTTTCAGGTAGCTACTACAGCTTTTACTCATTTTGATTTTACTTTAAACCTACAAGCGCCTGAAACAATTACTGTTCAGAACGCTACTTATAAAGAAGCAGCTCTTGCTTCTATTTTTTTCCATCAAAGTTCAAGAGGTCCGCCTGCATTGATGAAAGATATCGTATAGATTTTTTTATCATTAAAACAAGGACATGAAAAATATTTTAATTGTTGCATTGTTATTTATAAGCAATGCTATTGGAGCAAGCACAATACAAGAATTTATATTATCTGGAAAGATCACAGATAAACAAACTGGAAAAACATTATCAGGAGCTACTGTGTTTTTCTCGGATTTAAAATTAGGAACCATCACTAATAAAGATGGAGAATACAAAATTAGTATTCCTCAGGGATCACATGTAGTAGAAGTAAGCTATATGGGATACGCTACACAGGTGCAAACTATTACCATACAAGCAGCAACCACCATTAACTTTACCATGAACTCTACTGTGGTGGAAGCAGGAGATGTAATGGTGACAAGTTTTTTAAGAGCCACTTCTTCTAGAAGAACACCCACACCAGTAACCATTATAAAGAAAGAAGAATTATTCAGAGGCATTTCAACTAATTTAATTGATGCCTTATCTAAAGTACCTGGAGTGTCACAGGTAGCAACAGGTCCAGCTATCTCTAAACCTATTATTAGAGGATTGGGATATAATAGAGTAGTGGTGATGCATGATGGTATCAGACAGGAAGGACAACAATGGGGAGATGAACATGGTGTAGAGATTGATGAGTATAATGTTCAAAGAACCGAGGTATTGAAAGTACCTGCATCTTTGATATATGGATCTGACGCATTGGCGGGTGTGATTAATATTATTTCTAACGCACCTGTTGCAGAGGGTGTTACAAAGGGGAATGTATTTACTAACTATCAATCAAATAATGGATTGTTTGGAAGACATATTGATATTGCTTCTAACAAAAAAGGGTTGTTCTGGGGAGTAAACACCAGTATGAAAGATGCGGGTGATTATCAAAATAAATATGATGGATATGTATTTAATTCAAGATTCAATGAACGCAGTGGTAGTGCTTATGTAGGTGTAGATAAAAAATGGGGAAGCACACAGTTCACTTATAGTAATTTTTATCAGCATTTAGGAATTGTAGAAGGAGATAGAGATGAGACCGGTGCATTTATTCAAACAACTGGAAGCACAGGAAATGCCATACCGGCTATTCCGATGCAAAAAATTCAACATACTAAATATACTTTAGACAATACTATTAAATTTGGTGCGGATAGATTAAAAGCAACTGTTGGTTTTCAAAGAAACCAGAGAATGGAATTTGGTAATGAGGAAAATTTACAAGAAAGAGAATTGTATTTTGATTTACAAACTTTTAATTACTCATTACAATATTTAGTAGCTGAAACAAATAACTGGAAAAATACTTATGGTATTAATGGTATGCAACAAACCAACATCAATAGAGGATTGCATGTATTAATACCTAATTATAAAAGTTTTGATGTTGGTGGATTTTATTATACACAATATAGAACACCTAGAACTCAATGGAGCGGGGGCATAAGATTAGATCAAAAACAAATGAGCTTTATAGATCCAGCAAGCGATCCTAATAGATGTCCAGATGGAATGATGTGTATTGCATTATATAGACCACCCGTTGAAACTAAAAAGACCTTTAATAATATCTCTGGTGCAATTGGTGTAGCACATGATTTAAATGAAGCTACTACTATTAAGTTTAATATAGCTAGAGGTTTTAGAGCACCCAATTTAGCAGAGTTAAGTTCATATGGAGCTCATGAGGGAACCAATCGTTTTGAATATGGTAACGCTGCTTTAAGATCAGAGAAAAGTTTACAGTTTGATGCAGGTATTGAATGGAGTAACGCACATTTAAGTATTGCAGGTAATTTATTTTACAACACTGTTACAGATTATATTTTTTATCAAAAGTTATCTGGGGTAAACGGATCAGATAGCATCATCAATCATATGAATGAAGATGGGACAGTAGATGATTTATTTGCTTATGCATTTAGACAAAGAAATGCACATTTGTATGGTGCAGAGTTAAATGTAGATATTCATCCACATCCTTTGGATTGGTTACATATTGAAAATAGCATTAGCTTAATCAGGGCTAAGTTTAATCAACCATTGGATGGAAGTCAAAACTTACCAGGTATACCAAGTGCAAGATGGTTAACAGAAATAAGATTTGATTTATTCAAAGGGGCAAACGCTATAAGAAATTCTGCACTAAGTATTCAGTTAGACAATATGTTTGCACAAAACAATGCATTCACTGGATATAATACCGAGAACAATACACCAGCGTATCATTTAGTTAATATGGGATACAGTACCAATATTATGCGCAAGCAAAAAGTATTGTTCCAGGTTTCTTTGATCGCGCAGAATTTAACAGATGTAGCGTATCAAAATCATTTGAGCAGATTAAAATACACTTCGGAGAATATGTCAACAGGAAGAATGGGTGTATTTAATATGGGACGCAACTTTAGTATTAAAGTGAATGTACCATTGGTGTTTTAAAGCATTCTATAGTTAGTTTTATATTAAGGGTCGCATGCTAGCATGCGACCCTTATATTTTCATACCCCTGAAAGATATTATAGCACCACCGTTTCACTTATAAGTGAAATGGTGTCCGAAGAGATATTGTTCTGCCAGATAATTTTTCAGAAAAAAATTATTTAAATAAACTATAAATGTTTAATCAGTTTCTTCATTATAAAATCTAACAGAGTAAGCGGTGTCTCTGTAAAAGGCAAGTTCAAAATTGATGCCATCTCCTTCTTTGGTTGCTTTGCATGGAACATCTTCTTGGGTATAGGTTTCTAGTTTTGATGCCGACCAATTGGACATTTGTTCACAAACCATATCCATCATCTCTACCTCACTTGCTTTTAAATGTTGTAATTCTGCATTCTTAAGTGGTATCAGTCTATTGATACTTTTATTCTCTCTACTAGTTTTAATTCTGATGATTGCTTCATCATTGATTAATTGATTTACTAAAGAATCTATCTTTTCAATAATCGGCAGATTTAATCTTTTTCTATAAGTAGAAGAAGATAAATGTGTTTCGTAGATTTCGTAATAATTGAAATCAATAAAATAGAATAAACTATTTATTTGCTTTTCATCTATTCCAGGCTTACCAGCTGTTTTTTCTAAAACATATAAAAGGCAGTTAGTGAATTTTTCAAAATCAAATACCGGAATAGGTTTTCTTCTTTGATCTTTTTTAGGAGTTGTTAGATATTCGGTTTGTGGTTCTGATAATTGATTAGGGTTGGCTGTTAAGAATTCATCTATAGAAAAACCAAGCGTGTTGGCAAATTTTTGCATTTCAAGAATATCTATATTTCTTTTGCCAGACTCTATCTGCACTAAAGATGGTCTGGATATACCAATAGTGCTAGCCAATTCCTCCTGAGAATAGTCTTTTGCCTTTCTAAACTGGGCTAATCTGTTTCCTAGTTCCAATTTGCTTAAATAATTCATAAGGTAAAGCTATAAAAGATTTAAAATAAAACAAAAATAAGTTTCAAAATAGAACATAATCTAAGACTACCAATTTTGTATCTTGAGCTATAAATCTGATCGTATGAAAAAATTACTAACATTTATTTTACTGGCATTGTCTTTTAATACTGCTCAAGCGCAGTTAACGAAGGAAGAGAAAAAGTTGATGGAGTTTATTGATGCCAATATGCCAAGAGCGATTGAGCTATTGAAAGAGTCGGTGAATGTGAATAGTGGTACTTTAAATATTGAGGGAGTTAAAAAAGTAGGCGCTATCTATAGAAGAGAATTAGAGAAAGCTGGTATGCAAACAGAATGGATTAGTATGCCAGACTCTTTAAAGCGTGCAGGTCATTTGGTAGCAAGCACACCAATGGCGAACGCATCTGCCGATGTAAATAATAAAAATGCAAAGAAACCAAAGGGTAAGAAATTATTTTTAATTGGACATTTGGATACGGTGTTTGAACCAGATATGCCTGCGAATCCTTTTACGATGATCAATGATTCAACAGCTACAGGTCAGGGAGCGAATGATATGAAGGGAGGAGATGTAGTAATGATTATTGCCTTACAAGCACTACAAGCACAAGGATTATTAAAAGATGCAGCTATCACAGCTTACTTTACCGGAGATGAAGAACACGCAGGCTATCCTAGAGAAGTGAGTAGGGGAGATTTTATAGAACGAGCTAAAAAAGCAGAAGTAGCATTGGCTTTTGAAGGTGCGAATGGATTAAGATCAGTGGCAACTGCAAGAAGAGGTGCTAGTGGTTGGAAATTAGAAGTAACGGCTAAGACAGGTCATAGCAGTGGCGTGTTTACACCCTATGCAGGCTATGGTGCTATTTATGAAGCTGCTAGAATTGTGAATAGTTTTAGAGAACAATTGAGTCAAGAAAAATACTTGACTTTTAATCCAGGATTATTTATTGGTGGATCTGATATGCAATACGATGATGCAAAATCTTTTGGAAGCACTATTGGTAAAACCAATATCATCGCACCAAGCACGGTGGTGATTGGAGATTTAAGATTTTTAACAGAGGAACAAAAGAATAAGGCGCGCGCGGTGATGAGTACTATTGTTAACAATAATAACTTAACAGGCGCGCGCGCCAAAATCACTTTCCAAGACGGTATCCCTAGCATGGCCCCAACAGAAGGCAATGATAGAATATTGAATATCATTAGTGGTGTAACAGTGGATATGGGATTGGGTGCAACTGTAGCGGGCGACCCAGGATCAAGAGGTGCTGGTGATATTAGTTATATCGCAGCTTATGTGGATTGTATAGATGGATTAGGTGCTTCTGGAAAAGGAGCGCACGCTGTAGGTGAAACGATAAACTTAAATGAATTACCCTTTTTAATTAAGAGAGCAGCGTTAACGATGCATCGCTTGACGAAGTAAAGTTTAGTTTGAAACTATTTTATACTATGTAAGATAAAATTATAAATAAGATAAGGGTTGCCGAAAGGCAACTCTTTATTTTTTAGAAAATAATTCTTTCAAATTGAGTGTGATAAATCCTGGCACTACTTCAAAGTATCTAGAAAATAATCTGCGAGGTTCTTTTAATAAACGATAGAACCATTCTAATCCTATATTTTGAATCCAACGCGGAGCGCGTTCTAGGTTGCCTGTGAAAAAATCAAATACTGCACCAACGGTGATTATATAATCTACTGAACAATGTTTTGCAAGTGAAGCTGCAAATACTTCTTGCTTAGGCGTGCTTAATCCAATCCAAACCACATTGGCACCAGAAGCATTAATTTGTTGTCCAAGTGCTGCAAACTCTTCTTCTGTCATTAATCTAAATGGAGGACTATAGGTACCCACTACATTGGGGTTGCCTAAATCTTTTGCGGAAGCTTTTTGTAATTGATCTGCTACACCTTCTTTACCTCCACAGAAAAAATGTTTGATATTATGGGCAGCCGTTTTTTTCATCACTACTTCAAACATATCTACGCCAGAGCATCTTTGCATTTGGCTATGGCCTTTCATTCTACCCACCCAAACAATGGGCATGCCATCTGGAAGATTATAATAAAATTGATCTAAGGTATTTTTAAAATCAGGGTTTTTGCTAGCAAACACCAAGCCGTGTGCACTTGTTGCGCTCACCTTGCGGTTCGCGCCAGTACTCTTGCCCGCGCTATAAACATTTCCTACAACACTATCAATCAACTCCGCGGCAAACAAATCATTATTCCCCACAAAAATATCAACGCCCGTAATTTGAACCGTTGATTTTTGATGAGACATCATAATTGGAGTTTAAAGAAATTGTAACTAGTAATTAGAATTATTTCGCGGCAGCAGCATCTACTTGCTCCTTAATCCATGTGTAAGTTTTGCGCATTCCTTCAATCAATGGTTCAGAAACTTCCCAACCCATTTTCTTGCGGTATAAATCGTTATCAGATCTTCTACCTCTAACGCCTAAAGGACATTTGAATCCGTACTTATCAATAAATTCTTGACCAGCAATATTGTGTATACCAATTTTCTTTCCAGAAATATCAATCGCCATTTGTGCTAATTGATTAATGGTAACCATTTCTTCAGAACCAATATTCACTGGGCCAACAAAATCAGTTTTCATAAAACGCTCCACTGCTTCTAAACATTCATCAATGTATAAGAAGCTTCTTGTTTGTAAACCATCACCCCATACTTCAAACTCACCACCCTCGGCTGTTTCAGCTGCTTTACGCAACATGGCTGCAGGCGCTTTTTCTTTTCCTCCATTCCAAGTACCTTGAGGTCCAAAAATATTATGGAATCTAGCTACACGCACATTTAAATTAAAATTGCGATGGTATGCTAAGAAAATTCTTTCACTAAATAATTTCTCCCAACCATATTCAGAATCTGGATTAGCAGGATAAGCAGAGCTCTCTACACAGTTAGGATTGGTTGGATCTAATTGATTGTGCTCTGGATACATACAAGCAGAAGAAGAATAAAAAACCTTTTGTACTTTTTTCTTCACTGCTTCTTTTGCTACATTCAAATTAATCAATGCAGAATTAGTCATTACATTGGCATCGTTTAAGCCAGTAAAAATATAACCAGCTCCACCCATATCTGCAGCTAGTTGGTATAATTCATAACAATCTTCGAAAATCACTTCTTCCACAGCACGAGGATCGGCTAAGTCGCATTGAATAAATTCATGACAGATATCTTCATGCGCCATGTATTCATGATTTTTGATATCGGCAACGCGAACAAAAAAACCTTGGTTCTTTAATTTTTTGGCAAGATGCCCTCCAATAAAACCTCCTCCTCCTAAAACGATAACTTTTTTCATTAAATAATGCTTTATTCGAACAATTGTGGCCAAAATTACGCTAATAGGCCTAAAAATCAGTCATATAGGTGTTTTTTTTGATCTATTTTGGGCTTAATTTGTCTGATTTTCAATAGTTTTGAGCGAATGAAAGCAGCAATTTCAAATTATTTTAGGGCCAAAAGGTTTGGATTTTTTAAAGCCCTATTGGATGGGATGCTCCAAACACAAAAAAAGGTCAAAATACTAGATATTGGGGGTACTGAGGATTATTGGAAAAATCAGGGTTTGGTCTTAGGAAATCAGATAGAAATAGTACTATTGAACCTATATAAAGCCGAAGTAAGCACCCCTGGATTTACATCTATCAAAGGGGATGCAACCAATTTAGAGGGAATTGCAGATAAAAGCTTCGATTTGGTTTATTCTAACTCGGTAATAGAGCATTTATTTACACTAGAACAGCAGGAAAAAATGGCCAAAGAGACCATTAGAGTAGGCAAAAGTTACTTTATTCAAACCCCTAATAAATACTTCCCCATTGAACCACATTGGGTATTTCCATTCTTTCAGTTTCTGCCTTTTGGCTTACAAATATTCTTAACACAGCATTTTAATTTAGGTCATATTCCAAAAGCGAAAAATAAAGAAGCGGCAATTTCGTTAGTAAAGGAAGTAAGGCTTTTGTCAAAAACAGAGTTTACTCATTTATTTAAAGGAAGCATGTTATATACCGAAAAATTCTTAGGGCTCAATAAATCATTTGCTGTTTATCAAATAGAAAAATAATGGGAAAGAACTCCAATAGATCGTTGATAGTTATTACATGGGATGGGGTCTCAAAGCCTTTAGAATATGTATTACAAGACACTCAAAGAAACTTTGATTTATTGATATTTGATCATAGTGCCAAAGCTTCTTCAGATTTAATCAAACACTTGTCTCCAGAACATTTTGTCTCTACTAGAACTGAAAATAAAGGACAGGTATTTTATGAAGTGTACAAATATTTATATCCAAACAATGAAGAGAGATATGAATATATTGGAGTAATAGATGATGATATTTACACTAGCTATTCAGATTTAAATAAGTTGTTGTTTATTGGAAAAATTAATCAATTAGATGTGTTTCAGCCAAGTATTACACATGATAGTTATTTTGATCACCGACAATTTACCCACAAATCTGGCTATCAAATAAAAAAAGAAAAATGGGTAGAAATCATGTTCCCAGTATACAGAGAAGAATTGTATAAAGCAGCAGGAAAATATTTCAACGAAATAATTACTGGACAAGGTATAGATGTTTACATTATGCCAGTATTACAGGTGATACATCAAATGACCAATACTGCTGTTGTACATGCTATTCAAATTAAACATTGCAGACCAGTTCAATCTGGTGATAGAACCTATTCAGATGGCAAGTCTAATTTTGATAATATCAATCATATTAGATCAAGGGCTATAGAATTGATCGAGGCCAATAAAAAGTTGTTTGATAAAAAGTTTTTAAATAGCATCATAAATGTCAGATATTACGCAGGAGTTTCATTATACAAAAAAATCAAACGAATTAAAGGTATGTTGAAGAATATTTATAAAGAAATTGTCGATCTTAGTTATAGATAGGTCAAAGGGAATATATTTTATATATTTGCAATAATAAAACCAATATGGCGAATACGGGTCCACAAACCATTAAGTATCCTGAATTGAAAGAAATCATCAAGCGTTTCATATCCTATTTTATAGGTCAATGGAAGCTTATTGCCATTATTACTATTATCACTAGCTCAGTTGGTTTAATTTATGGCAAATCACAACCCTCTTCTTATAAGGCAACTGCCACTTTTATAGTGGAAGATAAATCTGGAAGTAGAGGTGGTGGCTTATCGGGATTGGCTTCTCAATTTGGTATAGATGTGGGTGGATTAACTGGAGGTGGTGCGGGTTTATTTGACGGAGATAATATTCTAGAAATTATGAAATCTAGGGCAATTATCGAGAAGGTATTATTGTCTAAGATAGAAGAGGATATTCCACAAAAGGGTCAAACTATTGCAGATTATTATTTTACCATTTCTGGAATGGATAAATCATTTGCAAAAAAGAATATCACTACTAAAACTTTAAATTTTTCAGCATTAGAAGAAAATAGTAAGCATACATTAATTCAAGATAGTGTTTTGTATTTGATGTATACTGCTATTAATAAAAATTTGAATGTAGAAAAGAAGAATAAAAAAAGTTCTATTATTACTTTAGAAGTAAGCTCGAGCGATCAGGTTTTTTCAAAAATATTTGAAGAAAGATTGATGAAGCAAACAAGTGATTTATATATAGATATTAAAACGGGGAATTTGTCTAGAAGCATAGAAAAGATTCAAAGAAAAGCAGACTCCTTACAATACACATTAAACTCTACAACAGATAGAAGAAACTATATTAATCTATCTATACCTAATGAGGGAATCACAAGAGATAAGAATGTTACGAGTGCTTTATATGGAGAGGTTGTAAAGAACCTGGAGACTATGAAGTTGACTTTAATTAATCAAACTCCTGTTATTCAAATATTAGACGCCCCTAAATTTCCATTATTCAATCAAAGAACACCTGCCAGATATTTTTTACTAATAGGCTTTGCAGTTGGCTTTGTGATCTCGCTTTTTTATGCTTTGTATAAGTATACAGAAAACTAATTCTTAAATGCACCGCATATTTGTATTAAGGGCATATGGTGATTTTACTATTTTATTACAAGCATTATTAAGAAGTAATAAAAAAAACCAATACAAATTAGTAGCTTCTTCTCATTTGCAACCATTATTCAATTCTTTACAAAAATTTGTAAATCTTCAAGCTATTCAAATTGAATTTGCAGATTTTGGTATTGACAAAACACTTCTAAGATTTTTTACCAATAAGTTTTTCTTTAGCCCAAATTGCTACAAAGAGATTCAATCAATTAAGAATTATTTAAAAGCAAATACTAATAATGAAGGTCAAGATTATATAGAACAGGATAAAAAAATTACTTGGTTTAATTTCTTTGTTGGGAAAAAATTCAAACATATCATTGAAGATCAAAAAGTATATAATACTTATGATCAATTTTTCGAAAATTCAACTTTCGAGAATCTAGAAATATTAGAAAAAAATACCATCGATAGTAACAAAAAACTATTGATTTTTCCGGACTCAAGGTTGCCTGCCAAAAATATTTCTACAGATGTATTGGATACAATAATTCAGGATCAAACCAACAAAGGACATATTGTTCAAGTAGCATATTTTAAAACTCAAACAAATAAACATTCTGTTTCATATAATAATTTTGATGAATTATTAAAAATGATTCAAGATGCAGATTTTATCATTGGAGCAGATAGTTTACCTATACATTTAGCTAATTTGTTAAATAAGCCACATTTTATTTTGTATCCAAAGGGTTTTACTCAATTATTTATCACTCCATTTGCATTAGCCAATCAATCATTTGGTACTTTTGAGGAATATAAAATAGTTTTATAGATTCATGGAAATTGCCAATATTCATACCTATATATTATACTCTCCTAAAGAAAAGGACAGAACTGAGAGGGTAGAAGCAATGAGCAAGCAATTTAGCAGTTTTACAATTTCTGAATCCATTTATCCCAATTCAACAAGAATCCCATTTTTAGATAAACTCATTCAAAAATCAAAAGAAAGAACCGGAAATACTTTAATGGCCACGGAAATCGCCTGCCTAATTGGACATCGAAATATTTTGAGAAAAATAGTTAAGGCGGCCACCAATGATCAAGAACATTTTTTGGTTTTAGAGTCAGATAGTAGAATACTCAATTTTAGTCTATTGTCTAGCCAGTTTAAAAAAATGAGCGAGGCCTATGATATTTTCTTCTGGGGAGCTTGGGAAGGAAATGCAAAAATTAAGAGATCAACCATTCGAGAACATATTGGAGAGTACACTATTGGTGAGCCTCTAATAAACACCATTTATTGTGCTTATGGGTATTCCATTAATAGACCAACTGCAAAGTATTTATTAAAGCAATCCAATAAAATTTCTACTCCTTTTGATATTTTCAAGCAATTTATTGAGCCAAATCAAATTAAAGTAGGTACAATTTGTAGAGAGATTATCACTACTTGGGATAAAGGAAGTTATATCAGAAAGGATAAGTTTGGCTATCATTTTAAAAGAGGTATTATCTTATTCGTATTGAATATAAGAAATAGCATAAAAGCTTATTTTTCTTAGATTTTCATTAGTTTTAAACCATGTCTGTAAAGAACAGTATTTTTTATAATGTATTGCTAGCCATTTCACAGGTATTCTTTCCTTTGATCACTTTTCCTTATTTAGCAAGAACCCTGGGACCAGAACATGTGGGTGCATTAAACTTTGCAGAAAGTATGGCCAAGTATTTTGTGATGTTGGCCGCATTGGGCATACCTATTTATGGTATTAGAGAGATCGCCAAATTACAAAACCAACTAGCAGAAAGAACTAAGTTATTTACAGAGATTTTTACCATTAATTTAATTTGTACTATTGGACTTTCTTTGTTGTTCTTTGCAAGCATCCATTTTGTTCCACAGTTATTGGAGGAAAAAGAACTGTTTTATTGGACAGTGATGTATTTTGTATTGCAGGTATTTTACTTGGAATGGTTTTTTAATGGAATGGATCAGTTTAGATTTATTGCTATTAGACAATTCATTATTCGTTTCTTCTTTATCATATTTGTATTCTTATTAATCAAATCTAAGTTAGATTATGTGAACTATATGAGAATGCAAGTGGGTTTGAATGTATTAATAGCACTTATCAATTATCAGAGTCTTAGAAAGCTTATTACTATTGATGGTAATATTTATAAGAACTTAAATTTAAGAAAACATCTAAGACCATTATTATATTTGTTCTTAACTATTTTTTCTATTAGTATTTATTTTTCACTAGATACTATTTTATTAGGTTTCTTGGCTAATAATGAAAGTGTGGGTTATTACTCTACAGCTTTAAAATTGAATAAATTAATTATTGCGGTTTTTAGTGCCATTACTGTTGCTATTTTCCCAAGTTTAATTGGATTGTATCAAAATGGAGAGATCGAAAAGTTTAAAGAATATATTAGACAGGTCTTTTTTGTTTTAATTAGTATTTCTATACCAGCAGTTACTATTTTAATTTTATGTGCACAAGAAATAGTTCACTTATTATTTAGTTCTAGTTTTGATAGAGCTATACTGCCATTACAAATAACAGCACCATTAATTTTAATTGTTAGTCTTTCTTCTATATTTGGGTTTCAGATATTAAGCGCTTTCTCGAAAGATAGGCAGATATTGTATTCTGCAATCATTGGCATGGTGATTAGCATTATTCTTTCTTTATTATTAGTGCCGCAATTTAAAGAAGTGGGGGAAGCCATTACCATACTTCTTACAGAGCTATCTGTTTGTTTAGCCTTTATATATTACACTAAACAATATTTTATAATTGGTGGGTTGACTAAAATGTTTGTAACTGCATTGGTGTCTGTAATTCCCTATATTTTATTTGCACTTATTTTTAAAACTATTATTGCAGATGGGGTATTAAGACTTACTACTATCATCATTATATCAGCAGTATGGTTTTTTATATACCATATGTTCTTAATTAAAGAAAGCTATATCAAAGTATATATCAACGATTTTATCGAGAGAAAGTAGGGCTAAATATTTTCTTAATTGATCTTAAGAAAGTTAATAAAGGAAAATGCTTGTACGAATATTGCATATATATTTTATGTTTCTTTTCTAATAATTTTATCCAGTCTGCATTATCATATAATTTTTGAGGATATTTTTTTATTTGATATTGCACATGCATATTAATTTCTATTCTATTTAAAATGTATTTCATGTCTTGGAAATTATCTACATGAATTTGGTTATTTAACAATTTCCAATTCATTTGAATATACTTGTTCATCTCCGATTTCTTGCCACCTGTTTCTTGTTTAGGATGTAACCTATATTTAATTAATTTATCTTCTATATACCCCAAACTATTGTCATTGGATAGATTCATTGAAATCCATCTATCGTGAATTAAAAATTTAATAGATGGAAAAGGTTGGTCCAAGAAAGCCGGATTTCTTTTAAATGCCATAGCAGCCCCTGTAGCACAATTTTCATTGGTATGAATGTATTCTCTTAATTGTGTTGAATTATTTTTTAAGTACTCAAACGGGAAACTCATAGAATCCCATAAGGCATTTTTGGGATCTACCTCTGAATTAGCGTTCATTAGATACCCATTAGAGAACACACCATTCATTGTTGGGTTTTGTTCAAAATATTGAAGTGTTCTTTCTACTTTATTCGGGAGCCATTCGTCGTCATGATCGGATAGGAAGACAATATCTCCAGTACAATGCTGTATGGCTTTTTCTGCGTTTTTATTGGAACCCAGGTTTTGGGTATTGTGCAATATTTTGAAAATGCCAGGATTGGCTTTGTTATACTTTTCCAATATTTCACTGGTATTATCTGTTGAATTATCCTCAGATACCACAATTTCGTCTACTTTAACTGTTTGGTTTAAAATAGAGTCTAATTGCTGCTCCATATAATTGGAACCATTAAATACAATAAAGGCAACCGATAATTTCATGTAAATTTGACTATGTTGGTAAAGGTATTAAATTATTTGAACACAAATATTTCAAAAAAAAGCTATTTGTAGTGAATAGGTTTTAACTTTGTTAAGTGATTAGCATTCGTTTTACAAGATCCCCCTTTTTTAGTTTTATATTCATACTACTAGTGGGTTTGCTAGCTAGTAAGCCACTGCTTGCTCAAAAGAAATTTAGTTTTCCTAGTATTCATTTTGGCATGCCTCATTTTAAGCCATTATTTAAAAAAGATAGTTCTAATAAAATCTTCAATCCCAATCATTGGTTTAAATACAAAAAAGTACAACCTTATACCAAGAACGAAAATGCAATGCCCATTGCAGTAGGCTATACCGATTTTGATGAAAATATCAGAGACCTTCAACTATTAGGTAAACTACCTACAGATAATTCATTAACCATTAGACCCTATATCTTACCTAAATCGGTTACTTATGATAGCTTATTAAAAGCTATTGATCCTAGTATAGTAAATAATGGACACTTGATTCATAAAAAGCATTTTGATCTACAATTATTACCAGTTAATTTTTTACAAAAATATAATTCTCATCATCCTTATGGATGGAATGATGGTCCTTTAAGTTTTTCCAAAGGCTATCAATATTTGGTGAGTGGTGGAGTGTATATGCATTGGAGAAATATTCATTTCACATTGAGGCCAGAGTATTTTCATACAGCTTCTGATAAATATGAATATAGTCAGCAATTTAAAAAAGAATGGGGTGAAGTAAATGATGGACTGAATAATTTAATTTTAGGTCAAAGTGAAATCAGAATTGATATAGGGACATTTTCATTTGCTTCTGGCACAAAAAATTTATGGAGAGGTCCTGGCACCTTAAACTCATTGTTATTGAGCAATAATCCTCAAGGTTTTAAACATATTTCAATTAATACAATTAAGCCGATAAAAACTATTCTTGGAAATTTTGAATTTTCATTGATAGGTGGAACATTAACTCAAAATGCAACTCAAGGGTTTGAAAATAATTACCTTAGAAAAATCAATATAAGTAATAATTCAAGATATATTAACATTTTAACTCTCACATATAGTCCAATATTATTTAAAAATTTATACTTGGGGGCAAATAGAGTTTTTCATCAGTTTTCGAGAACAACTGCAAGTTTAAATTTTATGAGAGACTATCTTCCTGTAACATTACCTTTATTTAGAAATGTATACCAAGATAATGCAGAAGCTATAGATCAATTAATTAGTGGATTCGTAAAATTTATTTTCCCAAAAGATCATGCGGAATTATATTTTGAATATGGATGGAATGATGGATCTTCTAATGCTAGAGATTTAATTTTAGATAACTCTCATGCATCAGCTTCAATAATTGGGTTAAAAAAAATTTTTTTATTACAGCAAAACAAATTTTTAAATTTGGAATTTGAGGCAACTAGAATGGCTCAAACACCAAGCTATTTACAGAGGAATGCTGGAAGTTGGTATGTACATGGTCAATTAATGGAAGGTTATACAAATGAAAATCAAATTTTGGGTGCTGGCTTTAGTTATGGTAGTAATATTCAAAGTCTACAATTATCTTATAATGTCAATTTTAATAAATATGGAATTAAAATTCAAAACATTGCTCAAAATCCAATTGGTAATATTAACCTATTTGATATTTCTGGAGGATGGTCAGATTGGAATGATTTCACTTATGGAATTTATTTAAAAAGAAAGTATAAAAATTTATTTTTTAACGTCAATCTTGATATGATAATATCAAATAATTATACCTGGCAAGAAAATATAAATAGACAAAACTTTCATTTATTTTTTAATACAATATATCTATGGTAATAAAGAATATAGTTTTTATAACCATATTTATCATTTTATTTAAAAACTCTTCATCACAGAGTAATTTTATTGATGATATTAATTTAATGGAATATCAAAGAATTTATCAAATAAAAGAAGATTCAAATTATAAAATTAAAAACTCATTTTTCATAAGATCTACAAGCTCATTTCAAAACAACCAAAATAAACTAAACAAGTATCCAAAAAGTTTGATAAAATCAATTATGTTTGGATATGATTTTCAAAATAATTCTCTATTACCACAAAGTTTTAATGATGGCTTATTCTATCCTTCAAGGGGAAAACAAGAGAGATTTAGTTTTGGAATAAACTTACAATTGGGAATTTTAGATATTAATTTTCAGCCCGAAAAATTAAGAGTCGAAAATAAGCGTCAAGAATATTTTGGAGGTAATCCTGAAGATGGAAATTTTATGTTCAAGTACTTTGGAATGACAGCAAATAATATAGATCATTTTAGACAATTTGGATATGACAAAATTGATACAATAAGTTTTGGACAATCAAGAATTGGAGTTAAAAACAAATATATTAGTTTTGGATATTCAACTGAAAATATTTGGTGGGGTGCCGGGAAAAGAAATAGTTTGATTTTTACAAATAATGCCGGAGGATTTAAACATATTTATTTCAATAGTGTTTCACCAATAGAATCTTTTATAGGAAATTTCGAATTTAGTTTGATCGCTGGATCTTTAGATACCACTATATTTACTGACATAGATCAAGATTTGTTATATCTTTGTGAACCATGTAAAGTATATAAAAATTTAGATCAAAGAAAACTTGACGCTATTACAATCAACTGGAATCCTAAATGGCTAAAAAATTTTTATATTGGGTATGCATTTTCTAGACAGTATTATTCAAATGAAAAAAATCAATTCAATCAAAAATACAGCTTCTATAGTAAGGATAGATTAAAACAAATATTAGGAAGTTTAATGTTTAGATTCTCTTTACCAAATGACCATGCTGAGTTTTATGGTGAATTAGGATTACCAAATGATGCTGCATATCCTTGGAAATTCTTTAAAGATAAAAATCCCAAAACAGGTATTGTTTTTGGAGCTAATAAATTATTTTTAATCGGGGGTAGGCGATCTTATTTAAATCTAAATTTGGAATTTACACAATTACAATATATGAATCCTAAAAGTATTTTTTATTTAGGAAATCCTTTTGCTGGTGGAAAATCAGATAGCTGGTATTTGAATACTATTATTAAACAAGGTTGGTCAAATAATGGACAATTATTAGGTGCTTCTATAGGACCAGGTTCAAATAGTCAAAGTATTAATTTAAGTTGGAATAAAGGGTATAATAAAATCGGATTTATTTTGGAGCGAATTGTGCATAACAATGATTTCTATTATAGCGTTTATTATAATCCATTTGCAGGTGGTCTTGGTTATGGCTATTATAATAGATATTGGGTTGATATAAATACACAGTTTGGTTTACAGATGATGCCTTTAAAAAATATTTTACTTTCTGCTAGTTTTACCAATACCAATGCTTTTAACTATAGATGGATAAGATTAGAGGATGGCTCAGCATATGATGAATCTTCTGGTTTATCTGATAAGTTTAACCAACAATTTCAATTATCTATTAAATATTTGCTACATGCAGTTATTAAATAGACTATATTTCAAGGGATATTTTCTAGCAATAATGCTTTATGCTTTTTTTAATAAGGGAATTGCTTACTCTTATTTGGCAGAACTATTTTTATTTACTGGTGTTATATTAATTTTTCTTAATAGAAAAAAAACAGAAATATTTACAGAAAAAAAACAAATAATTTTATTAGGTTTGATTTTAGCTTCTTTTGTTTATGTAATTTTTTATCTGTTTAAATACAATACTTTTAATGTATTGAGAGATTCATTGGCTTTTCAGTATGCTTGGTTTGCTATTATTGTATTTTTTTTTAAAAATGATAGAGATTTTATTTGGAAATTCTTGATTGAATTTTATAAATGGATTCCCTTGGTTTTATTATTGAACTTCTTTCTTTTTTATTATATTTTTTTAAATCTCCCTCCGTTAACTATTTTCGGTGGACAACATATTTTATTATACAAAAACGGTGATAAAAGTCTACAATTACTAATTTGTACAATTTTAATGATTTTATTTTCAGATAAATATTCAAAAAATTGGTTAATTTGTAATTCAATTCTAATATTTCTTAATTTATTAATATTACTTGCCTTTACTAGATCAGGAAGTGTAGCTTATTTAGCAGGTATATTTTGTTTTTTCTTTTTTTCAAAAACTAGTTTAATTACAGATAATCTAAGAAAAGTATTGAAGTATATTCCTATTTTATTGATTATAGTGTTTGGTGTATTCGCAGCTATTGAAATTGATGGTGATGCGCAAGGTAGAACGATTAGTTTGTCTCAAATTACTGATAATTTTAGTTCCATAGTGAGTAGTGATATAGATGGAAGTTTAACTGATAATAAAGTATGGCGTTTAGTATGGTGGGCAAAACTCTTAAATGAAAGTTTTACTATCGAACATTTTTTTATTGGAAAAGGATTGGGGATGAGTTTAGCAGGAAATGATTTAACTAGTGTTGATGAAAACCTAAGGTCACCTCATAATTTTCATTTAACCATTATTGCTAGATTTGGCTACATCATCTTTTTTATATGGATATACTGGTTGTATTTATTATTCAAGCCTTTGTTCAAAATGCAACTATCAGGTAAAATGCTTGGATTAACTTGTATTTTATTAGCCTTTATTATTAATGGTAGTTTCGATGTATTTTTTGAAGGGCCTATGGGAGCTTTTCCTTTTTGGACATTGGTGGGGCTTCTATTGGTTGAAGAGTATTACAATTATAACCCAAAAGAAATACCTAATTGATAGATATTCTTGTTCTGAAATTTTTGTAGTGAGCCATTTAGATACAAATTGTTCACCCACTCGTATCTAACTTGTAATAACCAATCGGTTCTATTGTATTGAAGATTATTTAAAAAAGCTGGTTGAGGTTGCACTACATATTGTTCATAAACGCTACCATTACCACCTTTTCTGATTTTTTGAATTCTTCCGTATAATTGTAATTTAGGCAATGGATTATATTTTGCATAAACAATAGCTCTATCAAAATTATTACCCATCCAATCACCCAAACTAAAACCATAGGAAGTGTATGTTTGAGCTGGAATTAAATTATTATACACAAAAGGATTGACTCTTGTATATTCTGTTCCAATAGTTAAATAGGGTATAAAAATATCTGTAATTGAGGCTCCTAATGTATAACCTAATTGATTTCTTTTCTCTTTTTGATTAAAGAGGGCACTTACTTTTATCTCATCTATAAATAGCGTTCCAAATAGATGTGTATTTTTTATTTGGTTTCTAGAATTGATGGAGAAAAAGTATTGTCCATTAGAACCTGCTTCAATTTGATAGTTACTTCTATTGTTATCGTAGAACTTAAATAGATTTATAGGAATTAAAAATCCAGGATCCATTTTATCGCTATAGATAATAGATTCACCAATAGCTAAATTTAGACCTTTCATTGGTGTAATTTGAATACTATGTGTAGCCATAAATTTTTGGACAAATAATATTCTTTTATCATTATCCAATCTTCCAGAATTATTTAAATAAGACAAACTTGAATCCGTGATATTTGAATTTAACCAAGCATGTGTGTAATTAAAACTCAGCCATTTAATTGGATTATACTCTAATCTAATATAAGGATAAGAAGGTACTTTATTGGATAGAACTATATTGCCATTTTCTCCATAGCCCCATATTAAATTATCTTTTCCAACACTTATATTCCCATTTTTAAATTGATAATTTAAACCTGCTCTAATATCTGAATAGTTAATAGAGTTAGTATTTTGTGCACCTACTAAGATTCTTCCTGGCTGAGGAGATTCATTAAGATTATTTGAAAAAATATTTCCAGTTTCTGTAAAGTCTCTATAATACACTTGATAGCCCCAGTTTTTATTTTTACCTATCAAACCCCAAATTTCAAAACCACTACTTAATTGATTGGTATTTTTATTATCTGTACTAATTCTGTTTAATCCAATTACAGGATCTGCGTGTAATTCAAAATTTGAATTTACCATATTAAAAAAACGCCTTCTGTTATTTTTATCTTTTTTAATTATTTGAATAGTAGAATCATTACAATTTAAAGGCTTATACTCTTGTAAATAGAAATCCAATTCTAATTTTTCAATTTGAGTGAGTTGTTCTTTTTTTGAAGACAATTCATTTAAGGAAAATTGAATATCTACTCTGTTAATTGGTTTAATTAGATCATTTACTTGAATGAATCCTTTTTGAGCCATTCTATTCAAATACCCATACACTTGGCTATTGGGATTTTCCCAAATATTTTGAGCAAGCGCATTTAAAAAAAATGTACAGCTAAAAAAAAGACAAAGAAATAGCTTTTTCAATTAATATAAATTAATAAGCGTTTTGATCACCTCTAAAGATATTGATCACGGTTTGAATGATTATTTGCAAATCTAACCAGAAATTCCATCTTTGAATATAATATAAATCAAAGTTTACTCTTCTTTGCATGTCTTCTGTGGTTTTTGTTTCTCCCCTACAACCGTTTACTTGTGCTAAACCTGTGATACCTGGAATTACTTTATGTCTTAACATATAATTGTCCACGGTTTCCATTGATTCTAAATTCAATTGAGTTGGATGTGGTCTTGGACCCACTACAGACATATTACCAATTAATACATTCCAGAATTGAGGTAATTCATCCATATTGGTTTTACGAAGTATTTTCCCAATTAGAGTTATTCGCGGATCATCTTTTTGTGCTTGGTTATATCTTCCATCCTCATCTATATCACTACTTTCTTTGATCATTGATCTAAATTTGTAGCAAATGATTTTTTTATTATTGATACCCCATCTTTCTTGTTTGAAAAAAATTGGTCCTTTAGATGTTAATTTAATGATTAATCCAATTAAAGGAAAAATCCATATACCAATTAGTAAGAAAAATAAAATAGAAAAGAAAATATCAAACCCTCTTTTCAATAATCTGTTTTCTGTTTTATCTAATGGTAAATCACCCACATTTACAACCGGCAATAAGCCAATATTATTTATGTAAACTGAACCAGAAGTTATTTCAGTCAAGTTAGGTAATATTCTAACTTTAATTTTGTATTGATCACAAATTGCAATACAATTATGTATCTTTTGATTTTCATTGGTGGGCAATGCTATAAAAACTTCGTCAATATTTTTTGACTGTAGAAGATTCCCCAAGCTCTCCAAAGAACCAAGATAATCCGCATCTAAAGTTTGTTTTTCTTGTTCATCGATATAACCGATACATTTATAGCCATAGTAATAGTATTTTCTAACAGCTTGAAGAAAATCATCGGCAGCTTTCGTGGAACCTACAAGCAGTACATAATCATAAAATATACCTTTATTTAAGTTTGCGTGTACTTTTTTTCTAATACCATATTTGGTTAGGATGGCTAAAAACGCTAAAATATTAATATAAACAATGATGAATTTGGAGGGAAATTTGTGATTTAAATTCAAGAAGAAAAGTAATGATGTAAGACTTACTACAAATAAAATGGAGTGATATATAATCTGGACCATTTCTTCTGAAAACTTATTAGATCTTTTTTCTATATATATTTTAGAGAAGAAAGACATTGAAAACCACAAAAATACAGATAATAATAAAAAATTATAACTAAATAATTGATAACCATTATTTAATATGAATTTCTTTGAAATACTATATGATATAAATATTATGAAAATATCTAATATATAACTTATATTCCTCAGAAACTGTTGTTGTTTCTTCATTAAATTAAAAAAAGTAAAGTTGATGCTAAGGTAATTAAAAATGGTAACAAAAAAATACATAACTACACTAACTATTCTTTTACAATACAAATAATATTACCTATTTTTGTTATAGCTTTCAATTAAATTAACTAAAAAGTATATGTCTAAGTATGTGACATATAATGCGTTAGTATTTAAATTAAAAATTAAAAATAATTTATGAAAATAATTAAGTTTTTGCTTACACAACTTTTCATCATCACAATTTGCAGTAGTATTTATGCTCAAGATCCACTAAGTGGCAGAGATCTTTCAAATTTAAAAGTTGATGCATTAACTGAAACCCAAGTTACTCAGATAAAAAAGAGGCTAGAACAATCTGGCTTAACAATTGAACAAGTCGAATCGCAAGCAATTGCTAAAGGAATGTCCATGTCTGAGTTTTCAAAATTAAAAGACAGAGTTAATGGATCAGTTGGGATTATAACTTCTTCAAAAAAATCAGTAACCCTTCAAAAAAATCAAACAATTGGAAATATAAACACAAGAGATACAAATAATGCAATAATAAATTATTCAATCAATAATTTAGTTTATGGTTCTGAATTATTTTTGCCTTCGAGTACTGGGAATGCTTCAAATAAAGTGATAGCCACTCCTTTGAATTATGAAATTGGGCCAAATGATGTTTTAAAATTGGTGATTTATGGTGTGCAAGAATATTCGGCAGATTTAACAGTTTCAAAAGAAGGTAAGATATACATAGATAATGTTGGAAATATTAAAGTTGGTGGATTAACAATTGAAGCTGCAAAAATAAGAATAAAACAACAAATGTCTGCTACGGCGTATTCTAGTCTGAGTAGAGGTGAGTCTAAAATTGATCTAACATTAGGAGATATAAGAACAATTCATGTAAATGTGATCGGTGCTTTTAAAAGTGGCTCTATGAATGTATCTTCATTATCTAATGTAATAAGTGTGTTAAGTGAGGCGGGTGGTCCTAACACTATTGGTTCTTACAGAGAAATCGAAGTGATTAGAGATAATAAATTATTTAAAAAAGTTGACTTATATAAGTTTATGCAATACGGTGATCAGTCTCAAAATGTTGGTTTGAAAGACAATGATATAATCCGTGTACCAGCATATAAGCAAAGAGTAGAAATTAAAGGTGAAGTAAAGAGACCTGGAATATTTGAAGTAATTGGAACAGAATCTTTTGCTCAAATTTTACAATTTGCTGGTGGCTTTACAGATAATGCATATTCTGCTTGGGTGAAAATTATTCAAAAAAATGACAAAGAGAAATCAGTTAAAGATGTTGCAACTTCTGATTTTTCAAAGTATATGCCAAAAGGCGGGGATGAGATAACTGTATCTAAAATCATTAATCGTTTTCAAAATAGAGTTATCTTATCTGGAGCAGTATATCGTCCAGATGTTTATGAATTAACTCCTGGTATGAGAGTAGCTGATTTAATTAAAAAAGCGGATGGATTAAAAGAAGATGCCTTTATTGGAAGAGCTCAATTGATTAGAAGCAAGCCTAATTTATTGAAAGAGATGATAAGCATTAATCTGGCAAAAGCTTTAGAAAAAAATTCTCCTGATAATATTGAATTACAAAGAGAAGATGAATTATATGTAAACTCCATTTTGGATTTAAGAGACTCTTTAACAGTAGAACTATTAGGTGAAGTTAGATCTTCTGGAAGATTTAACTATATCGATAGTATGACTGTTAAGGATTTAATATTAATGGCTGGTGGTTTTACATATGCTGCAAATAAAAATATTGAAGTGGCGAGATTAGTCAAATATGGAGATAGAGTAGAAAATACAGAAGTCACTCAAATTTTAAAAACGGAGATTAATGGTGATTTAAGTTTTAATCCTGGTCAAGAGAATTTCGTATTACAACCATTAGATGTAGTGACCATCACAAAAAAAATTGGCTACACATTACCTGAAGTAGTAACCATTAGTGGGCAGGTTCAAAGTGCCGGAAAATATACATTAAGTTCAAGAGTAGAAAGAGTTAGTGATATTGTAAAAAGAGCCGGTGGATTAATTGGTGAAGCTTATGGCGAAGGGGCATTTATTAAAAGAAGAAGATTTGATATTGATTCATTAAGATCTGATGAAACAAAAACATCCATAGAGCTTGCTTATACAAGAAAGTTTAAAGCTAAACAAGAAGCAGATAGAGCTAGTATTTTAAATACTGCAAATGCTACAACAATCACTTCTGCTTCAGACATAAATTTGAATCCTGAATCAAAAACCATCAAATTAAAAGATACTTTAAATGCATTGTTCAAAGAATTAGATGAAGATTACTACCAAATTGCCATTGATATCAATTATATTATGAAGAATCCTGGTTCTGAATTAGACTTGGTTTTAAGAGGGAAGGACGAAATTGTGATTCCTAAAATGGATAATAGAGTAAAGATAAGTGGAGGTGTATTAAGACCAACTAATATTGTTTACAGAGATGGTTTAACAATCGGAGAATGTATTAGTGCTGCTGGGGGTATTTCTGAATACGCCAAAAGAGGTAGAGCTTATGTGATTTATGCTAATGGCAAATCTAACAGAACAAAAACCTTTGGCTTATTTAGAATTAATCCAAGAATTAAACCTGGCTCAGAAGTGGTACTTCCAGAAACAGATGCTAAAAAGGACAAAGCCATTACAACTGTAATTCAATTTACAACAGTATTAGCACAGGTTGTATCTGCATTGGCAACAATAAGTTTGTTACAGAAATAAATAAAATATTTAATGATCAAATAATGACTACACAACAAGCTAGTACAGAAATTGACGAGATATCAATTAGTCAAATAATTTTTAAATTAGTTGATTTTTTTATTTTTTTAAAAATAAATTTTAGAAAAATTATTATTGCAGGAATAATTGGTTCTATAATAGGTTTGTGTTTTTCGTTTTTTGAAAAGCCAATATATGTTGCCGAATTGACTTTTGCAATGGATGACGATAAAGCAAGTGGTAACACTGGATTGAGTGGAGCGATAGGTTTAGCAAGTAGTTTTGGTATTGATTTGGGTTCTACATCAGGGGGCGGAGCATTTGCTGCAAGTAACCTCTCAGAATTAATGAAAAGTAGACTAATAGTTGAAAAAGTCTTGCTGAGCCCTATACAAGTAAACAATACCCAAAAAACACTACTTGAATTTTATATTGAAATAAATAATCTAAAAGATCTTAATAAAAATAATATTAATTTTCCACTAAATTTAGATAGAAGTCAATTTTCAAGAAAACAAGATTCAATTTTATTTCAAGTATATAAAATTGTAACGAATAAAAATAATTTGGTAATTTCTCAAAAGGACAAAAAAATTACCATTCTTTCTATTGTTGTAAAAAGTGTAAATGAAAAATTTTCTAAATATTTTTGCGAAAGTTTAGCAAAAGAAACTACAGATTTTTATATAGAAACAAAAAGTAAAAAAGCAAAAACAAATGTTGAAGTTTTGCAAAAACAAGTAGATAGTATTAGAAAAGAATTGAATTTAGCTATAACTGGAGTTGCAATTGAGGCAGACAATGTATATAACTTAAATCCATCACTTAATGTCAAAAGTGTTTCTTCGAGAAAAAAACAGATAGATGTACAAGCAAATACTACAATTTTAACAAATTTAGTTGTACAATTAGAATTGGCTAAAATAAATTTAAGAAAGGAAACACCTTTAATTCAATTAATTGATAAACCTATCTTCCCACTAGAACAAAATAATTTAGGTAAAGCGAAATCAACAACTATCGGCTTTACTCTAACTTTTGTCATGATGATATTATATTTAATCATAGAGAAGATTAGAAAAAAATTATTTAATTAATATCGGGTTTAAAAGCAAAAAATCTTTAAATGCCAATATTATTTATATTAATACCGATTTTCATTTTATTATATTATTCATATACATTTTTCTTTATTTATACTAATTATATAGATCATAATTATATTGCGATTAATTTTTTAATTTATGCTATAATTCCAATTTTGCTATTTTCAAAAAGTGTGAATTTAGATAATGTATTAAATAAGTTTCATTTTAATCGTCTCAAACAAAATATAGCTGGTGTATTCTTTGTCCTAATAACAATATTTGTTATTATGTTAATTGGAGTGCCACTTCTTAGTGAAAGTATAAATGCCACTAAAACGAATGTTTCAAGTCATCCTATTTTAGTAAGATTTTTTAGATTAGGTCTTCCATTCTATATTGTTTATACATCTTTTTATTATTCGAAAAATAATGAAAACATAACTTTTAGAAATAAAATCACTGCAGTATCATTACTTCTTGCTCCATTTTTTGGATTTAAGGGCTATATTTTTTTTATACTCTGGCCAATTTTTTTCGATTTATCATTAAGAAAAAAAGAAAATTTTTTAAAATACAGCGCATATTTTTTTGTGTTTCTAATTTCAATTTTGATAATTATAGTATCATATATTGAATCAAAAAATCTTACAGAATCGTTCCAATATATTTTACTTCGATTAACAAATGAAAATTTATTAGGAAACACACTAGCTTTGGATTATCAAAATACCGTTCAGGGTATTTATCCAATTTATAGTGAAATTTTAGCGTCAATTACAAGAATATTCGGAGGTCGTGAAGTTAATTTATTGCAATCAAAACTTTATGAAATTTACATGGGGGATAATCCATTTAATATGCAAGTTTCAGTTTCTTCAGTAATAGAATATTATGTAGCATTTGGGAAATTTGGATTCTTTTTCCATTTTATTATAATAACAACGATACTTCTAATAGTTAGGGGTATGATTTATTCAAATAATTCTTTAAATATAGTTATAGGAATTTTATTATTAAATACGATTTATGAATCTATTTTAAATGGCCTTTTTTTGTTTAAATTATTTGACTTATTGTTTTCAATTTCATTTATATTTTTTTGTACTATTATTTTTTACTCGATAGTATTAAAAAAATCAAAAAAAATTATACATAAATCATGAAATTGAAAACATTTTTTTCTTATAATATTGCAATTAAAATATCAAGTTTAATTTTAATTTTCTTGCCATATGTATATTTTGAAAAAAATAATTTTAAGCTTTATGCTTTTTATTATTCAATTTCAAACTATATCATTTTTTTGTTAAATTCTTCGATTAATAATACAACAATTGTAAAGAAGGTGTTTGAAAGTAAACCTTTTTCATTATATGTGATTAAATTAACATTATTGATTTTCATTTTACCAGTAATATACTTTTATGCAATTACAACAAATAATTTTATTCCAGATCTCTTTATTTTATCAATTTTATTTTCAATAACTTCGATCATAAATTTAGATTATTATTTTAAAGGAGAAAATATAAATGTTTATCAAAAAAATTTATTTTTATTTTCTTTAAAACAAATACTTTTATTAATTATTTCAATACACTTTCATTTAAGTGTAAATACAATATTTACAATATTTACACTAAATTCAACATTATTCTTCCTTTATCTAAACCAATTAAATAAGGTAAAACCTCTAATTGTAAAAAAAACTATTTATTTTAAATTAATTACAGGGTTGTTTCTGTTTAATGTTCTCAATTTGTTGTATTATAATCTCGATGTAATTTTATCTTTTTATTTGAAAGACTCAACAAATTTCAAAGAATTTTTTATATGGACAAGATTTTTTTCTATAATAACAGTATTGTCGACAATTTTTTCTGAATACTTTAGCAATAAAATATTTTTAAATTATAAACCAAATGATTTAAAGTCATTGTTTGAGAAAATTTACCTAATGGGCATCTTTGTTTTTTTTACAATTATTTTATTAATAAAATCTGTTTTATTAACTAAAATAATTTCTAATTTCCCATTTATAAATTTTCTAAATCAAAAATTTACAACATATTACATAATAACTATTCCAATTGCATTTGTTGGACCATTATTTGGTTATAATTTATTACATTTAAAAAAACAAAATCATCTCATAATTTTTACATTTATTGGAATTCTCTCTTATTTAATAACTTATCTTTTATTAATCCAATTTTTCTTATTTGATCAAATATCGGCAATTTCAATTTCATTTATGATATCTAAATTTATTATTGAGTCTTTAATTATTTATTTTAATTTCCATTTTAAAGTAATTAATTTTAAAACATTAACTATCATATATATGTTTATACTTTCACCATTAATATTGATATTTTTATGATTACTTTATTAATAGTTACAAAAGATAAATATGAGGTATTAAATCAAAATTTAAATAAATATTTAACATATAATTTTTTAGATGAGATTTTAATTTATGATAATTCGGAAAATAACGCTGTAATCAATGAAAACTTATTAGAATGCAACAAGATTAAAATTTTTCGAGATAAACTAGGAATTAATACTGGTTTATATGGTGGATTGAATTTCTTAATGAATATTTCAAAATCAAAAACCTCTAAATTTTTTGTTATACTAGATGATGATGCTTTTATTCATGAGAAAGATTTTTTAAATATTTTAAATCATCACCAAGAACTTCAAAATGATGTAGGAGTTTCTTTACATTTAAGCTTTACTGATAATAATCTTTTTACAGAACCAATTTATTCCAAACAGAGTATTAAAGGACTTATATACAGTTTAAACGATTTTAACAAAATTAATAATAAAGTATTTGTTGATTCTGCTCCAAATATTGGAATTGTTATCTCAGAAAAATTAATGAAAAAAGTAATTGTTCCCGATGCTGACCTATTTTTTTGTGGTGAATCTTTTTTATTTGATAATTTTAAAGAAATAAATGCAAGACTTTTTTATTTGAATGATGTTAAAGTGTATCATAAAAGTCATTCATTTAAAGTTATCAATATACCGTTCACAAAAAAACAGATTAAAATTTCAATTGTCTCAGATTTTCATGATTATTATGAAATACGAAACTATATTAGATTTATAAAATTAAAAAAGAATTATAAATCATATTTATTGTTACCAGTTTTATTTTATTATAAATTAATTTATTCAAAATATAAGTACAAGAAATTAATAATTCTGGCAAAATCAATTTTAAATTTTAAATATTAATATAATGAAAAAAAGTGTAGCTATTATCGGTTTTGGTGCAGTAACTAGATTATATCACTTACCCTATATTCTTCAAAATTCTAATTTTATTCTTGAATATATAATTGATCCATATGTTGATTTAATCAATATCAAAAATGATTTTAATATCCCAAGTGATGTAATTATATGTAAAGATATTGATAATTTTATTTTGCATAATAATTTACCAGATATTTTTATCATTGCAACTCCACCTAATACACATTTTCAATTAATTAATAAATTATTAGATTTTAATAAAATTATTTTAGTTGAAAAACCTTTTTTGATAAATTCTAAAGAATTAGATTTAATTATAAGAAAATTAACTGGAACAAATACTACTTTATATGTTAATCAAATGCGTAGATTTTTACCAACATTAAATTTTATTAAATCTATTATTACTAATAATAATTTAGGTGAGATATCTGATATTAAAATTTATGAAGGTTATAAAAGTGCATGGAAAACAGTTTCAAATTATAATTTACTTACAAAGTTAAATGGCGGAGGTCATTTAATAGATACTGGAATACATATAATTGACAGCCTACTTTACATGACCAATATTCAAGATTTTAAAATTCAATATTATAGCGATGATTCAACTAATACTTCGCCTGATTCTGAATTTACCCTTAAGTTAATTAAAAATAATTTAAGTGTTTACATATACTCTACTAGAAATTCAAATATTACTCCTTATTATGAATTCAATTTTCAAAATGCAAAACTATATTTTTATCTAAATAATCATAATCTTGTTTTTTTGAAATTAAATAATCATGATGAATGTAAAATTGAAGTTTCTCCAATTTACACATATGACGATTCTTTTGCTGATGTATACCAGGAAATTTTAACTAAAAATTTCGAAGATTCGAAGGTTTCTAGAATTAGTTGTTATAATAATTTTGAATCTGTAGAGTTGTTACATAATTTAATTATAAAAGAAAATATTAATTATGATAATGATTTAAAACATGAAATGTCAAATGACATAAAGAAAAACAAAATTCTTGTCTTTGGTGGAAATAGTTATGTTGCAAAAGAGTTTATAAAATATGCAATTACTAACAATTATTTAGTCGATATTATTTCTAGAAACCCTGTACATTTCAATATCAAAATGTATGATGATTATATCAAAAACTATGGTTGGGATAATTCTGAATTTATGAATTTTAATTCAGATTATGAATTTTCTATAAATTTTTCATACGATACATCACTTGATTATAAAAAGAATATTTTATTGATAAAAAATATTAATAAAATAATAAAAAAGAAATCAATTAGTAAAAATTTTCATTTAAGTTCAATCGCTGTATATAATGATGATCATAATTTGAAAAAATTTAATTTAATAAATAAATATTTCGATAAATACTCATACATTAAAAATGTTACAGAGTTTGAATTCCTAAATACTGTTCAAAATTCAATAATTTTAAGATGTGGTAATTTTGTCGGATTAGATTCCCCGCTGTGGGTTAATTCTTTCATAAATTTTATCATAGAAAGAAGAGTGTTTCCAAATAATCTTGATAAAAACTCTAATATACTGTTGACTGATGATTTTTCTGAATTTGTATTAAATTTTAATCAGCCACATAATATTGTTGATGTTGTTTCGCAAGAAATAAAATGGAAGACTTATATTGAAAATTTATCAGAAATATTAAATATCAAAGCTAATTTTAAAGATATTTATTTTGAAAACTCATTAAGACACAATATAAAAGATATTTTATTTTTATTTTCAAATAACCCAGTTATTCTTGGGTACTTAAAAAATAGCAAAATTTTTGATATATTTTCAAATTTTAAAATGATCAAAAAATTATTCCTTTCATTTAGAAAAATTAAAAAAAATAAATTAAATACAAACGATATTTCAAAATTAACTGAAGGTAATAAGATATTAATTCAAAGTTCATTAATTGACAAAAGTGTACTAAATGTTTTAAATTCCGATTTTACTACAAAATCATTTGTAAACAATACTAGTAATAATTACAAAATATTTCTTCACAATTTAAAATTAAAATTTAATCATGATTAATACATTGAAATATTATAATGACAAAAACTCAGATTATTTTACATCTGATAGAACTGACGTATTGAATTTTTGTAAAAAAAACAATATAAATTTTGACAATAAAAAAATTTTGGAGATTGGATGTGGTTCCGGTTTAACATTAAATAAAATAAGAAACTCAAATAATAATACTGATGTGACTGGAGTTGATTTATATGCTACTGATATAATTAATGGAATAAATGTTCAAAAATTGTCTTTGGAGGAATTTATTGCAAATAATAGTTTAAAGGATTTTGATTATATTTTGATCCTTGATGTTCTTGAACATTTGATAGATCCATGGGATATCTTAATTAAAATAAATAATGATATTACTAATAAAACCAAATTAATCATTAGTTTGCCAAATGTTAGTGATTTTATTTTTTTCAAAAAATTATTATTAAAAAATTCTTTTGGCTATACAAGTAAAGGAGGAATTTTTGACCAAACACATTTGAGATTTTTTACTGAAAATGATATGATCCAAATGTTTACTGCGACGAATTTTAATATTTTAATTTCTTCTTCAAATTATCTTTATAATAATTCGATAAGAAAATATTTACATTATCTTCTACTTGGATTTTTCAGACGCTTTTATACTTTACAATATTTTTTTATACTAAATAAAAATGGCTAAAATAAGTTTTATAATCATAAATTATTTTGGTTACAATGATACTATCAATTGTATTAATTCAATCTTAAAGCATTTCATATCAAACTTTGAAATAATTTTAATTGACAATAGTAATAACGAATCAGATTATATTCTTTTAAAAGAATATTATATAAATCATTCTAACATTTTAATATATAAATGTGAAAACAAAGGATTTGGAAATGCATCAAATATTGGTGTTAGTTATTCTACAGGTTCAATTTTATTTTTTCTAAATAATGATACGGTCATTAATAATTGTTCCAATTTAAATTATTTGATAAATCTCGTTCTTTCTCAAGATTATATAGTTTCTCCCTTAGTTTTAAATCCAGATGGCACAATTCAGAAAAATAAAGGCGGGTTTTTTAACATATTGTCTTGCATTATTTATTATTTAAAATTTGGCAATAATTTTAAAAATAATTTATTTGTTAAATTTATTTCTAGATTGTTTTTTTATAAAAATAAAACAATACAACAATACATCAATTCAGATAATATTAATTTACAATCAAATAGTATTGATTGGGTTAGTGGTTGTGCATTAATTATTTCTAGAAATAATTTTGACGATATAAATGGATTTGATGAGAACTATTTTATGTATTTTGAAGATCAAGATTTATGTTACCAACATTCAATTTCTGGGAAAAAGTGTATTTCTTTTAATAATTTGAATTTAACGCACTATATTGGCAAAAGCAACAAAACATCAAATTATAATATGGAATTGATTAAAGTAAAATCAATGCTTTATTATGCAAATAAAAATATAAAAAACGGTTTTATTTTAAAAACAATTTTATTTATTATTTCTTTACCTCTTTCAATATTTAATCCTAGAATTAGATATATTTTAAAGAATTACAATTCATATGAATAATCCAAATGCTTTACTAATATTACCGGATTTTCCTTTTCCTGTTGATAATGGATATAAAATTAAAGCATCTAATTTTATTTTTTCATTGAAAAAAAGATTTAATCTAACTATTGTAATAATAACCTATAAAAAAAATAGAGAAATATCACATAATTTTAATGATGATGGAGTAGATTATATTTATTTTAAAATTTCTAAATTTGAGTTAATCAAAAATATTTTAGTTTCATTTTTTTCTTTACAACCTATACAAAAAAATTTTTTTTCTAGTAGTAACGCTATTAATTATTTCCTAACTAATAATAATTATGACTTTGTTTTTTTTAGTACCATTAGAACTTGTTTATATATAAAATATTTTAAAAATGCAAAAAAAATTATTGATTTCATTGATTCAATTGGCTTAAACTATATTTCATCATATAATACTACGACATCATTTTTTAAAAAAATTATATATAAATACGAGGGGAATAAATTATTAGACTACGAGATTTCTATTGCTAAAAATGTTGATTTAAGTATTTTTGTCAATCATTTGGAAGCTAATTATTTTTCAAAATATATCAATAATGTTTATTCAATACCAAATGGAGTTAATCCAGAACTTCTTTCATATAATAAAATTGATACGAAATTTAAAAATTCAATTTCATTTTTAGGTACAATGAATTATCAACCTAATATAGATGCTGTAAGATGGTTTATAAATTTGGTTTTACCTAAAATTAATAATGAAATACAATTTTATATCATTGGTAAAAATCCTCCCAGAAGTTTACTTAAACTATCAAGAAAATTCACAAATATTTTTTTTACAAATTTTATTGAAGATCCTTATATTATTATTAATTCATCGATATGCTTCGTTGCACCAATACTTAATGGAGCAGGTATACAAAATAAGATTATTGAAGCAATGGCTCTAGGTAAGATTGTAATTTTATCAAAAAAGGCTGCATTGCCATTTCAATATTGTTATCATAATATACATTTCTTAGTTTCGGATAACCCTATTGAAATTTCTAATTATATTATAAATATTAGAAAATACCCTGAAAATTATTTACAAATGCAACGCAATGCTAAAGAGGTAATATATAATTTTTATAATTGGGATAAATACAATTTAACATTAAATAACATTTTAGATATTATATAATGGATATTCTAATAACTGGTTCTACAGGTTTTTTAGGTAAAATAATATTCGATCTACTTAAGAAAAATCATAATGTTTTTGGATTAAGTAAATCTAATTCATATTATAATTGTGATTTGATTAATTCAACAATTAAATTTGAAATAAGTTTTGACATTGTTGTACATTGTGCAGGTATTGCTCATAATTCTAAAATACAAAATATATATTCAAAAAATCTAAGTATTACCAAAAACCTATTAACAAGTTTTAAAAATTCTAAAAATCCTCAAAAGATAATTTTTATTAGTTCGGTTAGTGTTTATGGTTTAGATGAAGGTCTTTTAATTAAAGAAACACATCCTTTATTGGCTAAAGATCAATATGGGCTAAGTAAATTAGAATCGGAATCATTATTAAATCATTGGTGTAAATTGAACAATGTCTCATTAACAATATTAAGATTACCTTTAATAGCAGGCCCAAATCCACCTGGTAATTTAGGTTCAATGATTAATGGAATACAGAAAGGTTTTTATTTTAATATACAAGGAGGAAATTTTAAAAAAAGTATTGTTTTGGCCTCAGATATAGCTAATCAGATCATTGAAATTTCAAAAAACGAAGGTATTTATAATTTAACTGACGGTTATCATCCAACAATTTTCGAATTAAGTAATTATATTTCACAGAAGTTAATAAATAAAAAAGCTAAAAATATAAATTATTTCTTAGCAAAATTAATTGCTATAATTGGTGATATTTTTGGGAATAATTTTCCATTAAATTCAATCAAATTAAAAAAAATTACATCATCTTTAACATTTGATGATTCCAAAGCTCGTAATACTTTTAATTGGCATTCAAATCCAATTTTGAAAAATTTTGAAATAAAATAACATTCATCTAAATCATACAATATGCCGTATTTATTTACCTCAGAGAGTGTATCTGAAGGACATCCAGACAAAGTAGCGGATCAGATTTCTGACGCTTTAATTGATAACTTTTTAGCTTTCGATCCACAATCAAAAGTGGCATGTGAGACTTTAGTAACTACAGGTCAAGTAGTATTGGCTGGTGAGGTAAAGTCTAAAGCATATTTAGATGTACAAGAAATTGC
>JACCDW010746355.1_pt1 | contig 39571 bp, 29 predicted proteins | sample 7449781 | NCBI WGS metagenome assembly JACCDW01 (sample SAMN15323449, study PRJNA562643) | freshwater metagenome | isolation source: river surface water | place: USA:Blue River Watershed | collected 2017-08-18 | reverse complement strand
TGATAAGCTGAATTTGCTCTTTAGTAAGGGATGTTCCCGATGAAGCTACCACATTTTCTACCCCCGACTGGCTCAACGAGACAACATCGGTGTAGCCTTCCACCAAATAACAATTATCTTCTACCCGAATCGGATTTTTGGCTTGCTGAATACCATAAACGATGTAGCTTTTGTGGTAAACGGCCGTTTCAGGTGAGTTGAGATATTTGGGTGCGTTCGGGTCTTTTTTCAGAATCCTCGCTCCAAAAGCAATTGGTTTTCCGCCTACATTATGAATCGGAAAAATTACTCTTCCTCTAAATCTGTCAATGGGGTCTTTGCCTTCTTTTACAATCGAAAGCCCTGCTTTTTCGAGAATATCTATCGAAAAGCCATTTTTTAGGGCGTGTTTCGTGAAAGCATCCCAGCCGTCGGGGCTATAACCCAGCTCGAATCGCTGAATGGTGGTATGATTAAAACCACGTTCTTTGAAATAACTCTGCCCAATGCTTTGTCCTTCGGGGCTTTTCCAAAGTTGGTCTTGGTAGTATTTATTGGCAAAATCTAAGACTATATAAAGGCTTTCTTTTTCGTTTTGGGCTTGTTGTTCTTCGTTGGTTACTTCCTTTTCGGCTACTTCAATGCCGTATTTTTTTGCCAAATGCTTGAGGGCTTCGGGGTAGCCGATGCCTTCGATATCCATCACAAAACGAACAGAATCACCCGCTTTGCCGCAACCAAAACATTTATAAATGCCTTTGGCTGGCGAGACGTAGAACGAAGGAGTTTTTTCGTTATGAAAAGGGCAACAGGCTATCATGTTTGCTCCCCGTTTTTTGAGAGAAACGTATTCGCCGATAACTTCGGTTACATCGGCGGCTTGAATAATCTGTTGAACTGTTTCTGGGCTTATCCGCATATTGCAATTTACTCACTACTTAATCAAAATGACACATTTTGTGCTACTTTTGTTCTGAAAAAAACAAAGGTACGGTGGAATTTTATACTTTTATTAATATTGGCGGAACAATTGCCTTTGCGGCATCGGGTGCGTTGGCAGGAATCCGTAAAAAACTCGATGTCTTTGGCTTGGCTGTAATGGCCTTTGTGACATCGGTTGGTGGTGGAACAATCCGTGATATTTTGATAGGGCATTTACCCGTCAAATGGATTCTTGATTCGTCGATTGTACTGCTCATTGCAGGAGTAACGCTCACAACGGTTCTGTTTAAAAATAGAATCGAAAAACTCGATAAAACCCTTACTTTCTTCGACTCACTTGGCTTAGGATTTTTTACGCTTCGAGGTATTCAAGAAGGTATTGCTATTCAGTTGGATATACCTTCTTGCTTAATTTTGGGTACGATTACGGCTTGTTTCGGTGGCGTGATTCGAGATATTTTGCTCAACGAAATTCCGACGCTCTTCCGAAAAGAAATCTACGCTACGGCCTGTATTTTGGGTGGAATAGTGTTCTTTTTGCTTCAAAAATTGAATGTTTCTGCTCAAATTATTGAAATCCTCACGATTCTAACCATTTTTGGAATAAGGCTTATTGCTGTAAAAATGAATATTTCATTGCCGAAAGTTGATTGATTTGTAAAATGCCCTTGTCTATATCCTCACAGACAATCCCAATCATATTCATCTGTGAGGACACAGACAATGGCGTAGGAATTTATTGGCATAAGATTTGAAATAGCTTTCTTCAAAATAACCAACCATGAAGAAACTAACTTTCTTCGCAATGGCTTTCCTTATAATCGTGCGGGCAAATTCACAAGATTTGCATTTAAGAGGCATTGCGACCAATTATTCTCAAACGGGTAAAATCACGTCCAAACTTAGCTATAACCTCCATATTTTGTCGTTTGTAAATACTTCGACGCTCAAAATAGGCGATAAAACTTTTCCTTCAGGGCATACACATTTTATTCCTCACTTACTATTCAATTATAAATTGACCGATAAATGGAATGTGGGCGGGGGATATGCCTTCGGCCGACACGATATTTTTGGTCTTCGAGAAAACGAAAATCGGATTGTCTTGCAAACGGCTTATAATTATAAATTCGGGAAATTGACAACTAATAATCGTGGGCGTTTTGAGTGGCGTAGTCCATTGAATTTACAAACAAATGTTCGCTCAGATGCTTCGATTTTTCGTTATCAATTGGGCTTGAATTATCCACTTTATGATACAAAAAAATACAAACAGGGGTTCTACGCTTTGGCTTCCAACGAAGTATTTTTGTATCTGAAAGGGGCAACTAATGGCCCTGTAAGTTCAAAAAATGGACTTTTACTGTCAGAAAACTGGTCGAATATCGGTTTGGGTTATACGATAGGTAAAAACCGAATTGAAGTGGGTTATGGTTTTCAGTCGTTGGTCAGAAACAAAAAACAAGATATGCGTTTCTTGAATTTGCTTCAATTATCGTTCTCAACATCAATTAATTGGGGCGATGTGCAGTATTGGTATTATTGATTTTTTGACAAGAGATTATAGACAATAGACATGAGATTGTTTGAAAAGTCTTTTATTTTAAATCGAATTTCTCTTGTCCCATGTCTAACTTCTTTTGTCACACGTCTTTTGTCTCGGGTCTTTTCATTCGTGCCAAATAAGCAAACGTTGCAAGTCCAGCCACGAGTGTAATGGCCGAAAGCCCTAAGTGTGGAAGTGAAGGCTTTAGCACCCACATGGCACCGATAAACTGCACAATCAGAATGATATAGAGAAAAGTTGCAATGGCTTTGCGAGGTAATTTACTAATCACAAACGAGCCAAGCGGAGCAAAAAATGCTACAAAAGGAATACAAGCCAGCCACATTTCGAAAGCTTCTTGTTGAAAATCGCCGATAACTGCTCCGTGAATGAAGAACCCAAGCAGGGTTTCGAGCGTCATGATGATGACCGATGAAGGAACAGCTACTTTTTCGTTGATGCGGTAATAGATTGTCATTAGACAAAACGTAAAAATATTGATTCCCGTGCCGAAAAGCGATGAAATCATGCCCCCAATAAGCCCGAAAAATACTAATCGGGCCATATCAGACCGCATGAAATTCTGAATTTTATCAAAAACTTCACGTTGAGGTTTTGTGTTTTCGTACCACAATACTAAACCAAAACTCAACCATAAAGATACAAAGAAAAGCTTGGCCAGTGGTGGAGAGATAAGCGGAACGATATAATAAGTACCAAAAATAAGCCCGAAAACTCCGCCAAAGGTTACGTATTTGATGTAATCCCAATCAACTTTTATTTTAAGTCCTAAGATTAGCAAGGAAGCTGAGGTCATGCCTATACTCTGAATAGCAAAAGCAAAGTTTCGTGCGACTGAAGGTTCAATCTTGAGCAAAAGCGTAAAGACGGGATAGGCAATTGCGGCACTGCCTTCAGGACTTGAACCTGCAATAAACGCCCCAAAAATCATGGTAAGTACCGCTGCCCAGTGCTTGGCAAAAATATAAAAACTGTCGGTCGAGGTCATGTAAAACCCCCAGCAGCTTAGCACAATAGCCACAAATGCTATGTACAGATAAGGGATTTTGTTTTTAGCGTTTTTTTCGACTGACATAAAAAAATATGTTACTTTTGTAGAAGAGATTCACAAATTTAGTCGCAATTATTGATTTTAAGCATACCATCTAATGAAAAATATCGAAGAGATTCTGGAGAAGTTATTGGCCGAACAAGACTTTTTGAAAGAAATGCAAGGACGAATCGTAGAGAATTATGATATTATGATTCAGAATCAACAGCAAAATGCCGATAATCATGAGGTGGTCATTCATAATCAAGCTACGATTATTCGTAACCAAGAAATTATTGTTAATAATCAGATAAATATTGTTCGGAATCAGAAGCAAATTGCCCAAAATCAAATTCAATTAGAGGTGATTTTGCAAACACAAGCTCAAGTTTTGAATTTATTGAAGAAAATTTCGGGCGAAAATGAAACACTCGAAACCACAACTCAATCTATTGAATATTTGATTTCTACCAAACAGGAAAATATAAAAGCAAAGCCTCTAAACGACCCCTCTACGCTGTAAAGGACGTCATTGTGCCGCTATTTTTTCTTCCAAAAGTCTGACCTGAATCTGTAGAGATTTTATTTCAGAATCCTTACTTTCTACGATTTGTTTTGTCAGCTTAAGCTGAATCTGCAGCCCTTCTATTTGTTGGCTCAGTAGTTTATTATGGAATTCGAGTTGTTTTTTTTCGTTGCTAAAGTCTTCGCTTGATTCTTTTATAGACTTATTTTTCGCTTTTGAACCGTATAAATCTTCAATTTGCTCAAGTGATAATTCCGTAAAATCGGAATTTTTTAAATCATCAATATTGAGTCCAAAGAAATTGCTAATCAGCTCACAAACATCTAAAGGGGGGAAGGTTTTACCAATTTCATAGTCCGAAATGGCACTTTTACTGATTTTTAGGCTTTCGCCGAGTTTTTCTAAAGTTATTTTTTGTTGCTTTCGTAAAATTCTGAGATTCTTACCAAATCTATTTTCCATTCTGTAAGGAATTGCTTCTTATTTATTTCCGTAAATTTGGAATTATTTCGGATTGTGTATTATTTTGTCAAAGCAATTTAAGAAATTTGGTAGAGATTAAAAAATCAAATTTATGAGTATGCTTTACTCAAAGGCAATAAAATTGTAATTTTTCATCATAGGTTATACTCAGACTCTGCCCATTGGTTTATGGGTGGAGTTTTTTTATTATTATCAATTACTAATCATTTCTTGAGAGTATGATTGAATCAATAAAAACAAATACAAAGCGTATTTCATTTTAGTAGGTTTTAGTACTTTATGAGAACGTTTTGTGGTTATTTTTGTTGAATTCATTAGTTTGGTCTTGATTTTAGATTAAAAACTATATCGGCACTTTTTACTTCTTTGGGATATTTTTCTTCGATTTCTTTATTTTTGTAATTACCATGGTATAATTCACCTTGATAATTGTTTACATCCGCTTCACTTACCAGGACATTATCAATAAAAAATATTGCTTTTTTACCTACCTCAGTTCTGAAAGAAAATTTGTCTAATCCAGTTTTTGTATCAATCAAACTTACCTTTTCAGTTACCTTGCCTTGAAAATCTTTTAATAAAACCCTTCTTATTTTACCTTCAATTGGTGCTATTTGCTTTCTCGTATTTTCAATTGCAACTTGATACTCTTTATCATTTTTCAAGATAAAATCTACATTCTTTTTAGTCCCAATTCTTACAACTCCATCTTTCGCTTTTTCACCATATTGTTTTATTAACTCTTCACTATTGGCTCTGGGGATAATAATAGAGCTGACTGCATCGGGATTTATCCGATACAAAATACTCGAAGGGTATTCTTCGCCATTAATAAAAACTAAAGGATTTTTACCCAGTTTATTTGTTTCTAAAATCGTGCGGAGGGTATCTTGGTTTCTTTTAAGTTTAGAAAAATACGAGGGTGATGTACTGATTTGCGGTAAAGTTTTACTATCAGTTTTTGCCCAAAAAATTGGTGTTTTTGATGCAAATCTCATATCTGGAAAATCGACTTTGTTTAGTTTGGTAAGTTCGGGGTAAACGATTGAGCCGAGTGGCTTCATGTAAAGACGATAAGCAATTTTGGTATTTTTATAGGCTGAGTTTAAGAAAATGACATTATTCTTCACAACATAGTCTCTTCCTTCAACTAAATACTCTTGATTGGTGATTACATTAAAACTATCAACTTTATTTTTGGGAACTTTTACATTGGTATTGTAGCTAAACCTCGAAGAATCAATTTTATTAATTTTTGTATTCTTTAAAGTATCGTTATATGTTTGTTTAGCAATTATTTTTTCAGCCAAAATCTTTCCTTCAAAGACTGATTTTGGAATACTACTTTTCGGCGTTTTCTCCTGATAAACCCTCACAACTTTCTCTTCGGCAAATGCCATAACTCCGACTGCAATGAGTGGTAATGATAAAAAATACAATAGCTTTTTCATGTTTTTTGTTGGTGTTTTAAATAAAAACTGGATTCGTTCGGATAGCGGTTTTGTACTGAACTGATTCATAATCATGGCATTGGGTGAAATGCCGAGTTTCAACAATAAATGTGCATATTCACGGCCGTCATACGTGGCCGACATGAGGGCATCAACCTCGTATTCGTGGATTTGTTTCAGCGATTTTTGATAGAAATAAACAATCGGATTGAACCAAAAAATGGCCTTCAAGATGCTTGAAAATAGCAAATCGAGTGTGTGTAAACGTTGTGCATGAAAACTTTCATGAGCAATGATTAATTCTTGTTCGTGTGGATTTAGATTTTCAGGATTTAGAAAAATATAATTGAAAAATGATGAGTTACTTTGGCTTTTCGTAAGCAAAATCTTTAAATTCTCTCGGTAGTTCAGCGAAATCGAAGCTGTATTTTTAATTCTATAAACAATAAGCAGAATATTCTTACAAAAGACCATAAACATTGACCAAACGCCTACTAAGTAGATGGCGTTTAGCAGCATTAGCCAATCAATGTCTTTTTTGGGACTTACTTCAATATTCGTTGTTGGTTGAGTGACTGGAGCTTGGGCATAAGTATTTTCTTGAATTTCTTCGGTTGGCATAAGTACTTCCTCAATCGGCTGAGGCTCAAGCACAACTATTTCAGTACGCTCGTAGCTTATTAGTGGAATCGTAAGGCTCAAAACCAGCGATGCCAATAAATAAAAACGATTGAGTGTATGGAAACTCATTCGGCGAAAACCGAAAAAATATAGCCCGTAAAAGGCTGTCATGCAAATGGTAGATTTGAGTAGATAGTCCATAACCCCCAGCCCCTAAAGGGGAGTTTAAAATGTTACAATATATTATTCTCGTGAATACTTTTTAGCTCCCCTTTAGGGCGGCAGTCGTTACTGGCGGGGGGGGATTATCTTCTTCAACTTTTCAATCTCCTCTACCGTCAGATTTTCCTCCTTTGCCATAAACGAAAGGAGGTTTTCTACTGAATTATCGAAATAATCGGCAAATACCTTCTTGAAAGTGCGTTTGCCGTATTCTTCTTTCGATATTACAGGAAAATACTCGTAGGTCTTGCCATAAGCCTTGTAGCTCACAAAACCCTTGCTTTCGAGTAGCCGTACCACCGACGAAATCGTATTATACGGTGGCTTAGGCTCATCGGGTATTTGCTCGATAATATCTTTCACGAGGCATCGCTCCAAATCCCAAATGATTTGCATGATGCGTTCTTCTGTTTTTGTTAGTTCTTCCATGATGAAACAAACTTAAAACTTATTTTTTAGTTTTACAACTGAATTTTCAGTTATTTTATTTAAAAATCAGTTTAAATTCTTTAAGTGCTTGTTTATTAGTAGTTTATGGTTTTAGTATGCCCGAATTTGGAGATTCGTTACACAAAAAAGCCCTCAACTGAGGGCTTTTTTGTAAACTATATTTTAAGCTATTATTTCATCGGAGCATCGTTGATGTTTATCACTTTTACGCCTTTTTCTTTGAATATTTTGCTCATAATAGCTGCGTGATTGGCCCCAACTACAATCGTTACTCGTTTGAAACCATTGGCTTTGGCTCGGTTGATGGTGTTGTCGCACATATCGTTGTTGCGGTGCCACCAGTAGTTGAGCATCCAGCCGTACAGGTCGGCAGGAAAAAAATCTAATTGGCGATATTCGTCTGATACGAAGTTGATTCTATAGAGCCATTCGGTCATTTGTGGGCCATTCAGGGCTTCGGTGGCGTGGTTTTCGCCATATACTTTGGCGGCATCTTTTAGCAGATAATCCATTCGGGTTTTAACCAGTTTTCTCAAATTACTTACTTTTTTGCCCATTTCGCTCAACGAATCGGTTTTGTATTTATCTTGATGAGCATTAAAAACCGAATCAGCGTTCGTCCAAGCGATGCTCCATTTATCGTCCCAGCGTTGCGAGTCCATGGCATACATTTTCTTTATTCCCAATTCGAGCATCATTGGGTGGGCAATGTAGTCGTATTCATCGTCAATGTAGTTGGCCACCATTTTATGCACCGAGTCCATAGAGGCGGGCAAAAACATTTTTCTTGAATAATTGAAGATGGCAGTGTCTTTTGGGTTTTTCTGCAAATGTTTAGCCACGTACCACATCTGAAAATAGCCATTGCCTGCATCAAAACTTAGGTAGCGAGCTATTGCCAAATCTACACGGGCTTTCAAGTCTTTTGGGGTTTTATCGACAATCGCTTCGAGTCGAGCAATTTCTTTGCTTAATTCACTTTCAGGAATCGCTTTACGGCTTTTTAAGCGTTCGTAGCGTTTCATTACACCCTCTTTATTCCAGTAGTTTTTGAGAGCTTTTTCATCTTCGGGCGATAGCCATTCCCCCAAAAACGCATTAGGTTTGAAAGTACGAATCTTGGCATGAATACCCGTTAAATCTTGTGGCGTTTTTGGGTCATAGCTGTGCGATGCCCCAATCATTAGTACTTCGAGGTCTTGTGTGGGTGTTTGCGAGAAGGCTGTTTGTGTGAGTGTAAGCAAGAAAATCAATAATAGTTTTTTCATAATTTTTGCGTGTTTATTTTTGTTTGATGAAGCAAATTTATGGGCGTGTAATGAGTGAGATGAAATTAAATCGGCAAAGTTTGGAATCATCTCGACCAACAAGAAAAAAAGTCGATACATATAAAAATCAGCCTAATTAGGGCAATAAACCGATTTGCCGACTCAACAGAGTGTTTGACGGTGAAAAGAGGGTGTTTGTCGGAAAAATTTAAGAAATAATTTAAGAAAATCTATTTTCGTAGAAATTATTGTAAGACAAGTTTCTAACTTGTCAGTTGAGGTTAAAACCATTTCTAAACCTGCACAAATTAAAAACTTGTGCTACACCACAATGAGCAAACGCAGACGTATCATATTTCATATTTCTTTTTGGTTATTATTGTATTTTACGGGCGATATTTTGGCTTTTTTAGGCGATAGAAATTACCAGTTTGATACCCAAAAATATAGCAATCCGCTCATTTATAGTACACTGTTTTTCAAGGTATTGGTTAGCTATTTGATATTGTTTGTTTTCAATCGTTTTTTCGATAAAAAGCAATATTTAAAATTAGTTATTGCTTTCTTGGCTGTTTGCTTCATTTACGTTGGACTACGCTATGCTCTTGAAGAGGTATTATTTTTCAAATGGTTTGGCTTTCATAATTACTCCGAAGAGTCACGTCGTTTGCCCTATTACATTACCGATAATATCTATAATGTGATTTCATTTTCATTTACTGCTTTTTTCATTAAAATGATTGAAGATTTCTTTAAAAATGAAAAAGAAAAAAACGCACTCTTGACCGAAAAACTCAATGCCGAACAAGCCTTTCTGAAAAGTCAATTGAACCCTCATTTTTTGTTTAATACCCTCAATAATATCTATTCGCTTACACTTACGGCATCGCCAAAAGCCCCCGAAGCAGTATTGAAATTATCGGAATTAATGCGGTATATGCTTTATGAATCGAATGTAGAAAAGATAAATCTCGAAACCGAAGTAAAGTACCTGAAGAACTTCGTTGAATTGCAAAAATTTCGATATTCAGGTCAAACTTACATTGATTTTCAAGTGGCGGGCGATTTACATTCGCAAAAAATTGCCCCCTTGTTATTGATTGCCTTTGTTGAAAATGCCTTCAAACACGGCGAAGTAAGTATCGAAAATAAACCGCTCAGCATCAGCCTTTTATTGAATCAGAATAACTTGAATTTTACGGCACAAAACTTCAAAAAAGACCAAAATAAAGATGAAGTAGGAGGAGTTGGACTGGAAAATGTTCGCCGACGATTAGATTTAATTTACCCAAATCAGTATAGTTTAGATATTGAAGATACAAAAGAAACCTACTTTTGTGAATTGAATTTGATTCTCTGAAACTAATGGAAAAAATCCGCTGCCTTGCCGTTGATGATGAGCCGTTGGCTCTTGCTATTTTGGCAAATTATATAGGAAAAACGCCCAATCTTAGCCTTGTGGCTACCTGCACCGAGCCTTTGGAAGCATTGAGCTTGATTCAGCAAGGAAAGGTTGATTTATTGTTTTTGGATATTCAGATGCCTACGCTCACGGGCATCCAATTTCTGCGAGTCATGAACGGCAAATGTAAGACAATTCTAACAACGGCTTACTCAGAATATGCCCTCGAAGGCTATGAATATGATGTGGCTGATTATTTGTTGAAACCCATTTCGTTTGAGCGTTTCTTAAAGGCCGTTCAGAAGGCAGTAGGGCAGTTGTTGGTTATCGGTGAGCAGTCTTCAGTAGGCAGTTTTCAGCCTGCTGTTGGTAATGAGCATTCAGAAAGTTCCAATGCTTCAACTCAAACTTCTCAACTGCAACTCGACTTCATCTTTGTAAAAACCGAGTACAAAATTCAGAAAATCAATCTGTCGGATATTCTTTATCTCGAAGGTTTGAAAGATTACGTGTCCATTTACACCGCCACCGAACGAATTCTGACGCTGCAAACCATGAAAAAAATGGAAGAAATGTTGCCCTCGAATCGTTTCGTGCGGGTACATAAATCTTATATTGTTTCGCTCGAAAAAATAGAAACGATTGAGCGTCAACGAATTTTTATTGGTAAAAATAGCATTCCAGTTGGCGATAGTTTTCAGAAAGATTTCATGAAGCTAATTGGCTAAAATTTCTCCTCAAAATATCATTTTAAGCGTTGCATAATTTCATATTGTGCAACGCTTTTTGTTTTAAAATTCAAAATTCCGTAATTATGGAAATTTACGAGTTTGTTTTTTCCATTTTTCTACTCATCTAATTTTCTCTATTTATATCCATTAGATAGTTTTTAATGTTTTTTTGTTGATTTTCTTTCATTTGGCACGTGTCTTGGTAGAAGTGAATTGAAATTTTCGGAGAATTTTTCCGTTAAATTGGAAAATTAATAAAAAATATACACCTTTGCTGTGTAGTTGTGAAAATTCAATTTTAAATAAAAATTATACTATTATTTTCTTGTACTTATTGATGAACAAATCTGAATTTTACCAAAGAAAAATGAAAACAATGCTCCGATACGCACTACTTGGATTGGTGTGCGTAACTTCAAGTGTCTATGCACAAATGCCGCATGATGTGATTTATATGCCCAAAAAGACGGCATGTTTGGCAGTGTCTTACAACAATAGCAGTTGGAAAGAATACTGGGAAAATACCCTCAAGCGTGAAAACCTTAATATTGGTACACTCTCAACCGAATCTGTAATGCCAATGTTGGCAGTTGGGCTCACTGATAAATTAAACGTCATTGTAGGTCTTCCTTACGTACAAACCAAAGCCAGTGCAGGAAACCTCATGGGGCAAAAAGGAATACAAGATTTATCGGGCTGGTTGAAATACGAATTAGTTAAAAACGATAAAGGCTTATCGTTACATGGTGTATTAGGTGCATCTACTCCTGTCGGGAATTACGTGCCTGACTTTCTTCCAATGTCAATCGGTCTACAAGCCAAAACTGTCACTGGTCGTTTAATCGGTAATTATACCCACAAATCGGGTTTATATATTACTGCTCACGCCAGTTATATGTATCGTAGCAATATCAAAGTTGACCGTGATGCTTATCAGGCTGATAACCGCGTGTATAATACCAATGAAGTACGTGTACCAAATGCTACTGATGTTGCTTTAAGATTAGGTTATATCAAAGATGGTAGCCGAATTCAAGCAGAGGCATTTGTTGATAAGTTTTCTTGCGTAGGTGGTGATAATATTCGTCGTAATGATATGCCTTTTCCGACTAACAATATGACTGCGACAAGCGTAGGTTTTTACGGAAAATATCAACCTAAAAATATCGGACTTAATGTACGTATCGCTAAAGTAATTGATGGCTTAAATGTCGGACAATCGTTTAGTTATTCGGTTGGTTTGTTGTATCAAATAAATTATTTTAAGAAAAGCGAAAAGAAGTAAAAAAAGATAAGTGTAGAGAGTGTAGTCGAGGTATTGGCCGCTCTTTCTCTACAATAATAAAACAAGCAAAAGCTTAAATTAGAAAGATGAAAAATATACTTAAATATATCATAATTACTATCCCGTTAGGAATTGGAGGACTTTTATCTTGCGATAAGACCATTACCGAACCAGTAAAAGAAGCGTATGTTCCTGTTAGTCTGGACGAAAAAGCGGGGTCTTGGAAAACATACGTTTTAGGCTCTGCAAACGAAGTGCCAGTAGCTGCACCAAAAGCTTCAAACGATGCCGCTTATCTGAAAGAGATAGATTCATTAAAAAACAAAATTCTTCCAGCTGTTACGGCCGAAAATAAAAAAGCGGTAGTCTATTGGGGAGCAGGAGCGGTATATCGTTGGAACGAAATTGCTCGTGAATTGGCTGCAAGGTATAACCTCGCTCCAGCAGCCAATGCCGAAGGTAAATACCCAGTTCCTGATGCGGCTAATCCTTTGGCTGACCCCAAATTCCCGTTTGCCAATCCTCCCTACACTGCTCGTGCTTTAGCTTATTTAAGCGTAGCACAATACGATGCTTTGGTGAGTGCTTGGAACTACAAATACAAATACAATCGCAAAGCACCGTCTAAAAACGATGCCTCAATCTCAGCTTTATTGCCAGTTTCAGACTTACCGTCTTATCCTTCCGAAGATGCTGTTGTTGCAGCGGCATCTTATACCACTGTGGTTGCGATGTTTCCAGGTGAAGTGCCATATTTAGATTCAAAATTGGCTGAAGCTAAAAACGCAAGAGTTTGGGCAGGTGCAAATGTGCCAAGCGATATTACAGCAGGTGATGCACTTGGTAAAGCCGTTGGTGCAAAAATCATGGCAAAAGCAAAAGTTGACGGTATGAGTGCTGCTAACAACCAAACCTTGACTGCGGGTATGATTGAAAATGCCAAGAAAATTGGTGTGAAAAACCCTTGGGTAAGTCAGGAAACACCTGCTCGTCCGCCGATGTTACCGAATTACGGAGCTGTTACTACCTGGAACTTTGATAGACCAACACTCGAAAAAATTCGCCCAATTATTCCTTATTTAGAAAATTCGGCTGAGTTTCAGAAAGATATTGATGAGCTAAAAGTAATCGAAAAAAATCAAACGCGTGAGCAAGCACGTATCGCAAACTATTGGGCTGACGGTGCAGGTAGCTATACTCCTCCAGGTCACTGGCACCGTACTGCTGCAAATGCTGCTCATGAAGCCAAATATAGCGAAGTTCGTATGGCTCGTACATTAGCTTTAGTAGGAACTGCACTCATGGATGCGGGTATTGCTTGTTGGGAAACGAAGTACTATTATTATACTCCACGTCCACAACAATTTGGCGTAAAAACATCAGTAGGTTTACCAAACTTCCCCTCTTACACATCAGGACACTCAACTTTTTCAGCAGCAGCGGCAACGGTATTGTCAAGTATTTTTCCAGACCAAGCAAGCAAATTTGATGAACAGGCAAAAGAAGCTTCAAACTCTCGTGTATATGGGTTGATTCATTACCGAGTTGATTGCGAAATGGGCTTGGTTCATGGCAAGAAAATAGGTGATTATGCTATTGCTCGTGGCAAAGCCGATGGTTCGGGTTACTAATCCATTTTTTAAAACTGCTTTGTATAACAAAAGTATCCTTATTCGTCAGAAAGTTGACGGATAAGGATGCTATTAGACTTTCCTTTACCAAAATTATGAAAAAGTTATTTTTATTGATAATCCTGTTGATAGCTGGCTGGGGCGAATGTTTTTGCACAAGCAACAGCCAAGCAAGAGATTGAACAGCAAATTGTGCAGTGGCACGATGGTTTAGTAAAAGGTGATTTGAATGGCTTAATGGCACAATACGCCAGCGATGCAGTGTTTTTTCCGACTTTTATAAATGCCGCCCGCACAGCCGATGAGAGAAAAGCATTTTTGCAGACTCTCGTCAATAAAAAACCATCGGCAACGCTCAATAATGACCAACGAGTGAGATTATTCAACGATGTGGCTACTTGCTCAGGAACTTAGATTTTTGATGTAAATAATGCCGATGGCGTAAGAGAAAAAAAGCCCGTTCGCTATCTATTTGTCTTTGAAAAACGTGGCGGAAAATGGCTGATTATCGAGCAACACGTTTCGGCTTTTCCAGAAAAAAAATAAATACTTTTTAACCAAAAAAACGCAGAAATCATGAAAAAACTATTACTATCAACAGCTCTTCTTACGGTTGTTTTGGGTGCTTTCACACCGAGTGCTTTTGCACAAGGTTGTATTGCGGTTCGTTCGATGGCCACCGCCAACGGCAATCCGAGTGGTTCGGCATTTATGCACAAAGGCGATTTTCAGTTATCGACCAATTTCAGAAAACTCCATTCTTACAAGCATTTTGTAGGTACAGTAGAGCAAAAACAACGTGTTGAACAACACACTGAGGTTATCAACGATTCATATAACTTCGATTTTGGCCTTACTTATGCCGTTACTGACCGTTTTAACGTGACACTCAATGTGCCACTTTCGTACAACGACCGCTCGTCGCTTTATGAACATTACGGCAACGGCACTCCTGCGGGCTCAAATCCTCGTTTTCATACACAATCAAAAGGAGTAGGAGATATGCGTTTATCGGCTTCTTATTGGTTGTTTAATCCAATGACTCATCTTAAGGGTAATATCGCCATAGGTGTAGGAATTAAAGCCCCAACGGGCAATGCCAATGTGCAAGATGAGTTCCACAAACTGGATAAAGACAAAAAAGAATATATTCAGGTAAAGGCCGTTGACCAATCAATTCAATTAGGTGATAGCGGTTGGGGCGAAAGCATCGAAGTTCAAGGATATTATTCTTTGTTTAAAAAGGCTAATTTGTACTTCAATGGTTTTTATTTATTTAGCCCGAAAGAGTTAAATACATTAACCAATCTTTCTGTTCCTGACCAATTTGGTGGACGTGTAGGTATGACTTACGGTCTTTTCCCTAAAAAGAATATTGCAGTTAGTTTAGGTGGTCGTGTTGAGGGCCTTCCTGCGGTTGATGCAATCGGTGGAAGTGCGGGTTCTCGTCGCCCTGGATACATTGTTTCGGTTGAACCTGGTATTATCTGGAGCGGACATCATAGCTCTTTCTTGGTAGCTGCTCCTTATGCGGTAGTTAGAAATCGTATCCCAACTTGGACAGCCAATGGCTTTAAAGAAGGTGATGCTGCCTTTGCTGATTACTTTGTTACGGCTACTTACGCCTATCGCTTCTAAATTATATCGAAGCTGGTTTTAGCAAAGAATGTGACAAAACTCATGTTTTTTTGTTGGTTTTCTTACATTCTTTGCTAAAACTCCCGCAAGACTGATAAAATTCTGTTAGTTTTGTGAAATCACTTTCGATATAATTTCTGAAAAAACTGGTATCCATAATACTTCTTGGCCTATTGTTTTGTAATGCACTGGGCTTTACGTTCATTTTTTTGTTGAATGAATGGCAGGAAGGGCATCGAGTAAAAGCTACAAGTTTTGTAGAGGTTGAAGGCGATAAATTAGTTTTTAAAATGCAGTTGTCGTTACCCTATCAATCAGAGTGGAAAAATGAACTTATTGACGGTAACACTGCTATTTTTGAAGGCGAATTTTATAAGTCTTACGAACAGGTTTACCGAGGCGACACGCTCTATACTTACTACAAAAGACTTGATTTGAGCCGAGATAATATCATGGCTTTGATGAATGAAGTACACGAAAACCTGAATCTTTTCTCAGAAAAAAATAAAACTACCAGCCAAAAAGCATTAGAGTTTTCTAAGCATCTTGCGAAAGATTATGTCGAACTTCGCTCAAAAATGTTGGTTTGGTTTAAGATAGAAGACTTGCCTTGTCGCAATTTTTTCATCAACACCTTCTATTACAACACCCCTCAATCGGTTAATGCTCCGCCGCCTATCTATTCAATAGCTTAAAACAATAAATTTTATCAATAGGTAAGCCTTTTGAAAGGTTTTGCCATGTTTTACTATGGAATTTAAAGAGAAAATCATGCAAAAAATTATTTATATACTTTGGCTTTTATTACCTTTTACGGCTTTTGCTCAACACGAATCAGACTCTACAAAAGTATTGAAATTGGAAGAAGTGCAGGTTCGAGAACAACAATTTAAATGTAATATTCAGAGTCTTCCAACTACAAAAGGAACTTTCCTTTATGGTGGGAAAAAGACCGAAATGATTAATATACAAGGTTTAGATGCCAATATTGCCGAAAAAACTCCACGTCAAATTTTTGCAAAAGTACCTGGTGTTTTTGTCTATGATATGGATGGCTCAGGAAATCAAATCAATATATCAACTCGTGGACTTGACCCGCATCGTGGCTGGGAGTTTAATATACGCAAAGATGGAGTAATTACCAATACCGATATGTATGGTTATCCTGCCAGCCACTATTCTATGCCAATGGAGGCTATTCAAAACATTGAGTTAGTACGTGGAACTGGTTCGCTACAATACGGCTCACAATTTGGTGGAATGCTTAATTATGTAGCAAAACAGGGTGATTCGACCAAGGTTATTGCTTTTGAAAGCACTAATAGTGTAGGTTCATTTGGTTTATTGAGTACCTATAATGCCGTTGGTGGACAAGTCGGTAAGCTGAATTATTATGCCTATTACAGCAAACGAGTTTCTGATGGTTATCGTGATAATAGCCGTAGTAATTACGATGCTTTTTCGACACAAATCACGTATCGTCCGAGCCAAAATCTATCAATAAAAGCCGATTTATCACACTCAAAATACATTTTTCAGTTGGCAGGCCAGCAAACCGATGCCATGTTTGCGGCTAATCCAAGAGCTTCTATTCGCTCAAGAAATTTTTATAGCCCTGATATTTATGTGCCGTCGGTTGCGTTCAATTGGTCTTTGGGAAATCGTACGAAACTTTCGTGGGTGACATCGGCAGTTTTGGGTAGCCGAAACAGTGTAATGTTTGATAAAACGGCCGATGTTATTGATAAAATAGACCCTGTTACGCTCCAATACGCCAATCGTCAAGTGGATATTGATAATTATCACAGCTATACTTCTGAATTGCGTGTTTTGCACGAATATAGTGTCGGGAAGCTACCATCAACTTTAGTAGGAGGCATACAACTGATGAATAATGATTTACACCGTCGTCAGCAAGGAAAAGGAACAACAGGAAGCGATTTTGACTTGAGTATCGTAGGAAACTGGGGGCGTGATTTGCATTTCAAAACACAAAATATTGCCTTTTTTGTAGAAAATCGTATTTATCTTATGTCAAAATTTGCAGTTTCACCAGGTTTCAGAATCGAATCGGGTGAATCTCGCATGTCGGGTATGATTAGTTATTATGATGCTTCAAAATTTCCCGATGTCATTCCACACCGTTTTCCATTGTTTGGCTTAAATACTGATTATCAGCTCAATTCTAACCAAAATCTTTATGCTGGTTTCTCACAAGCGTATCGACCTGTGATTTTTAAAGATATTATTCCTGCATCTATTTACGAGAAATCTTCTGATAATCTGAAAGACGCCAGCGGATATAACTTGGAAGTGGGGTATAGAGGGAATTTTGAAAGACTAAGACTCGAACTAACGTATTTTCAGTTGCTTTACAAAAATCGACTCGGAACTTTGGCACAGACTGACGAAAACGGAATTTTCCAAATTTTACGTACCAATATCGGCGATTCATTTACGAAAGGATTGGAAATGTTTGCTGAATATTACGTGAGAATTAATGAAAAAGCTAATTTCTCAGTTTTTACGTCAAATTCATTGATGGATGCCCGATATTTGAATGCCGAGATTCGTTCGGGCGAAAAAAATGTGAGCATTAAAGGAAACTTTGTAGAAAGTACCCCACAAGTTATTAGTCGTAATGGTCTAACCTTCCGCTATAGAAAACTAAGCCTTACAAGTTTGTTTAGCTATACTGTCAAAAGTTACGCTGATGCCCTCAATACCGTTCAACCGTCTGCCAACGGAAGTGTCGGACTGGTTCCTGCTTACGGTATCTTAGATTTCAATGCTACTTACCGAATTTCGAGTAAACTTTTGCTTAAATTTAATCTCAATAATGCTGCTGATAAACAGTACTTTACGAAGCGTCCGCAGTTCTATCCTGGCCCTGGCATTTGGGCATCTGATGGCCGAAGCCTAAATGTATCGGTTTCTACCCGTTTTTGATTTTAAATTTCCCGAAAAACTTGATTTAAAATGCATGTTTTTCGGGAAGTTTTCGGTATTTTGTGCTATTAAAGTAAACTTTTAAATCATAAGTCAGATGCCAAATTTTATTGCAGACAATGCTACCGTTGTGGGCCGAGTAACGCTCGGTGAGGATTCATCGGTTTGGTATTCAGCCGTTATTCGTGCTGATGTTGAAGAAGTTCAAATCGGTAAACGCACCAATATTCAAGATGGAGCAATTTTGCATGCCGATTTTGGCGAACCAACCATCATTGGTAATGATGTAACCGTTGGGCACGGAGCAATCGTTCATGGTGCGATAGTAGGTGATGGTACGCTCATCGGAATGCGTTCTACTATTTTAAATCGAGCAAAAATCGGTAAGTATTGCATTATCGGAGCGTGTGCTTTAGTAACCGAAGGTATGGATATTCCTGATTATTCTATGGTCTTGGGGGTACCTGCAAAAATTGTCAAACAGCTTGCTCCCGAATATGCCGAAAAGCTTCTGATGAGTGCTTCACATTATGTAGAAATGGCAAAAAAACATCAGTTAGGAGAGTATCCACGTATTCGTTGATAGTAACTGGAGGCACTTTTGTAAATTAGCATGATTTTTGATAAAGTTATTAAGTGGTACTAAAAAACATAAAGTCCTTACAGTCAGTTGATTGTAAGGACTTTGTGTTTGTGTTTTGTTCTTATCTTTGGCAAGGTAATTGCTCTATTATGGTTACCATTGAGGAATCTAACGAAATCGACAATTTTAATTGTTATAATTATGGAAAAATGTTCTACACATTTCTTCGAAAAGAAATTTTATATAGCTGTTCGGTCATTTGCTTTTGTGATTTTAGCTGCTATTTTGTTTACCTCCTGTAAGGATAAAAGTATCGAAGAGCCAACTCCAACGAATCTCTCAAAAGCAACAAGCGATTTTAATGCAGATATTGCTACACGTTGGACTGATTTACAACTTCAACTTATCAAATCAACTCCAGGTTATGCTCCGCCAGTAGCTGCCCGTACGTTGGGTTATACAAGCCTTGCTTTGTACGAAAGTGTGGTTTATGGAATGCCAAATCATCAGTCATTGGTTGGTCAAGTAAATGGGCTTACATCATTGCCAAAGCCCGACCTTACGAAAGAATATAACTGGGGTTTAGCGGCCAATGCTGCTCTCAGTACTTTGATTACTGAAATGTACACAACCACCAATGATGCTAATAAACGTGCTATTGACTCGTTGCGTCGCAATATCGAAAGTGTTATTCGTATAGCTATTGATAATCAGGAAATTACCGACCGTTCGAATGCTTTTGGAGCAGAAATCGGTAAAGCGATTTGGGAATATTCAAAAACTGATGGTGGACACCAAGGTTGGAGTAATAACTTCCCAACTGATTATAAAGTACCAGTAGGTGTTGGTTTTTGGGAGCCAACAAGTGCTACACAAAAGATACCTTTACTGCCATATTGGGGTAAAAATCGTACTTTTTCTTCATTAAACATGACCACTAATCCAACGGCTCCAGTTTCTTTCTCATTCAAGGAAACTTCTGATATGTTTAAACTCGCAAAAGAAGTATATGATGTAGGAAAGGTCCTGACCGCCGAGCAAAAAGCTATTGCCGATTTCTGGGCCGATGGTGGAAGCACAATTACTCCGCCAGGACACCATTTCAATATTGCTAATATTGTTTTGAAAAAAGAAAAGGTAAAACTCGATAAAGTAGCCGAAGTATATGCCAAAGTTGGAATGGCCGTAAATGATGCTTTTATTTCGTGTTGGAGATGTAAATACACCTATAATCTGATGCGTCCTATTACATACATTCGTCAGGCAATTGACCCAAAATGGTCGCCATTGTTGGCAACTCCGCCATTTCCAGAATATTCGTCGGGACACTCGTCGGGTTCGGGGGCAGCTTCCGAAGCACTAACATCCATCTTTGGTGATAACTACGCATTCACGGATAATACTCATACAGGCAAATACCCTGATAGAAACTTTAAGTCTTTCTACGAATATGCCAATGAAGCTACCATTTCACGCTTATACGGTGGAATACATTACCGACAAGGCAATGAAAATGGGCAAAAGAATGGCAAGGAAATTGCAAAGAATATTCTTAAACTGAAATTCACGAAATAAGGAAATATAGTCCGCTGTCCACAATCGGCAGCCCACAGGAAACATTTTTCTATCGACTATTGACCATCGACCGTGGACTAACAAAGATTTTATACACGATGATTTCTTAATTTATTTTTGTTTAAGCTCTGCCGATACCCCGATGGTTTCTTTTATAAGTACCATCGGTGGTAACGGCTACTTATTCAAAAATTTTTTGTTTCTGAAATCAATTCGTAAATTTGATTATGCTTATTCAACAAAACATATCAAACAAGTTAAGAAAAACAGGCATATTGGCTTTTAGCTTAATGGTATTTTTGTGTGAAATGGCTTTCTCGCAAAAAAACGTCAAAGAGTACTCAAATGAAGTGGCTGTGGCATGGTTTAATCTACAATTAGGATTGATTCCTACAACTCTTGGCTTTTCGCCCCCAGTAGCTTCGAGAGCGTTGGGTTATGCGGGTCTTACACTTTATGAATCGTTAGTCAACGGAATGCCCGAATATCAATCACTTGTGGGCATTTTAAATGAGTTTAAGACAAATCCAAAAATTGAAGCTGGAAAAAACTACCACTGGATTCTGACTGCGAATGCTGCCCAAGCTGCCATCGTCAAGAGTCTTTATGCCAATACATCAAAAGCCAACTTGGCAAAAATTGATTCTTTGAAAGGTTTTTTTGAACGAAAATACCAAAATGATGTCGATAAAGAAACAGCCTTACGTTCTATTAAATTTGGCGAATCCGTAGCCAAAGCGGTGTTCGATTATTCCAAAAGCGATGGTGGACACGAAGGCTACGAAAAGAATTTTCCGAAAGATTATAAGCGAGTTACTGGTGCCTGTGTTTGGACACCCACTGGCGAGCAACAAATTCCTCTCCAACCGTATTGGGGGCAAAATCGTCCGTTCGTTAAGGGAGATGCTGATTTTGAATTACCAACACCGCCACGTTGTGAGGCCAGTATTTCGTCGGTGATGTACTCACAAGCCTTAGAGGTGTATAGTGCAGGGAAAAATCTTTCGCCCGAACAAGCCACGATAGCCAAATACTGGTCAGATGACGCTGGAAAGACCTTTACACCACCTGGCCATGCGGTTTCGATTGCTTCACAGATTATTGTGGCCGAAAAACTTAAATTAGACCGTACGGCTGAAGTTTTTTGTAAGGTAGGCATTGCTGCCGCCGATGCATTTATTTCGTGCTGGAAATGTAAGTTTATGCACAATGTTTTGCGTCCAGTTTCGTACATTCGTACTACCATTGACCGCACATGGACACCCCTGCTCGATACACCACCTTTTCCTGAATATACTTCTGGGCACGCTTCGGTTTCGGGAGCAACCGCCCAAGTATTATCCGATTTATTTGGTTTCAATTACCGCTTCACTGATAATTCTCACACTGGTAGAGGCTTTAAACCACGCTCATTCGATTCTTTCTTTGAATTTGCTGATGAAGCGGCCCTTTCTCGTCTTTATGGAGGTATTCATTACCGAAATTCCAATGAACAAGGCCTGAGAAATGGCAAACGTATTGGTAAAAATGTTTGCGAGTTGAAGTTTAAGAGAGGATAAGTAGCGTCCCTCGATTAATTTTCGTGCGAATAAAAAATACCTTCAAGAATTTAGCCTAAATTAGGGTAGAGCTTTTAAATAATTCTACATTCTACATTTTACATTCTACATTCGTTTATACCTTTGTGGCTCAAATCATTCATTGCAAACATGAAGCTTTTTTTTAGAAAAACGGGTGAAGGTCAGCCGATATTAATTCTCCACGGGGTTTTTGGCTCGTCAGATAATTGGTTTTCGATTAGTAAAATGATAGCCGAAAAAGGCTATGCCGTATATGCACTTGATGCTCGAAATCATGGTCAATCTCCTCGTAGTGAAGACTTTAGCTACGAATTAATGGCTGATGATTTAAATGAATTTATCGAAGATAATCAACTCGAAAAACCAATTATCATTGGGCATTCGATGGGAGGGAAGACCGTCATGCATTTTGCCATGAAATATCCCGATAAATATTCAAAATTGATTGTGGTTGATATTGCTCCTAAATTTTATCCATCGCACCACGGGCATATAATTCAAGGTTTAAATTCGATTGATTTATCGAGCCTGACCAATCGTAATGAAGCTGATGTTCAGCTATCAAAATACGTAACCAATGCAGGTGAAAAGCAATTCCTACTCAAAAATCTTTACCGCACCGAAGATGGTAAATTTGATTGGAGAATAAATCTGCCAGTTTTGAGCAGAGAAATTTATCAAATCGGTGGCGATTTTACGGACGCAAAAGAAGTAACCGCTCCAATATTATTTTTGCGTGGAGGTGAATCGGGTTATATTTATGATGAAGATATACCAGCTATCCGAGATATTTTTCCGAATGCTATTGTCCAAACCATCGAAGGGGCAGGGCATTGGGTACAAGCCGAAAAACCAGCCGAGTTCGTAGAAGCGGTAGTGAACTTCGTAAAATAAAATTTACCACTGCTTTTCTTAACTATAGTCTGTGGCTAAAAACTGCGGACTATTTAATCATATCTGCCACAATTTTGGCCGATGAAAGTGCCAGCGGAATTCCACCACCTGGGTGAACGCTGCCACCCACAAAATATAGGTTTTTAATGTCAGAAGAAAAATTAGCATGACGCAAGAATGCCGCAAATTTATTGTTGGAACTATTACCGTATAAAGCTCCCTGTGCCGAAGAAGTACGCATTTCTATACTCCTTGGGTCAAGAATCGACTCGTTTTCAATCAAGTCACCCACATTTACGCCCAAATTTCGACTCAATTTATCAATCACGTTTTGGCGAGCTTCGGCAATTATTTTGTCCCAGTCTTGTCCTTCGTTAGCTGGAGCATTGAGCAAGATAAACCAATTTTCACAGCCTTCTGGAGCATCATCTTTTTTGTATTTTGAAGTGATATTCAGATAGATTGTTGGGTCTTTATAAATCGTTTTTTTCTGAAACTGATGCTCAAATTCAGACTTATAATCATTCGAGAAAAAGATATTGTGCAGCCCCAGCTCCTTAAATTCTTTCTTGATGCCCCAATAAAAAATCAACCCCGAACCACTTTTGGCTTGATTCAAAATTTTATCAGGATGTTTAGCTTTAGGAAGTAACTTACGGTAAGTCGGCGTAACATCCATATTTGAAATGACCTTGTCAAAATCCCAAGTTTGATTATTAACTTTAAGATGGCTGACTGATTTATCATTAACAATAATTTCCTCAACTTTCGCCCCAAAATGAAATTTTACACCTAAATCTTTTGCCAAATTGACCAAACTCTGCGTGATACCAAACATGCCATCTTTCGGAAAAAATGCTCCAACGTTATACTCTAAATGCGGAATAATATTGAGCGTAGCTGGTGTTTGGTAAGGGTCAGAACCATTATAAGTAGCATAACGATTGAACAACTGAACGGTTTTTGCTTGTTTAAAAAAGTTCTCATTGGCCTGATTCATTGTACCAAAAATGCCCAATTTGGGTAAATTTAGGTATCCTCTGAAAGCCTTTTTCGATGTCCAGGTAGATATTTTATGCAGAGAATCTTCGAGAAAAAGACCACTCAAAATGTCATATTTAAAAGCGGCTTCTTTCAAGAATTTTATGATATTTTCGGCGGGTTCGCCGAGGCTTTTTTCGGCATCTTTGGCAAATTCATTAATGTCGGCCGAAACATTCAGTCTTGTACCATCATCCCAAAAATATCGACAAACTTCAGGTAGTTTGATGTATTGAAAATAATCAGCAGGATTTCGTCCCGAAAGTTCAAATAATTCGGTAACAAACTGTGGCATTGTGAAAAGCGAAGGCCCGGCATCAAACCGATACTCGCCTTGCTGAAATTCACTCAGTTTACCGCCTGGATAAGTATTTGCTTCAAAAACCTCTACTTCTTGGCCTTTATTGGCCAAACGGATAGCCGTTGCGATTCCTCCAATACCTGCTCCAATTATTGCTGCTTTCATTCAATCTAAAGATACGTTTGTTTTGATAGTATAACTGTTATCACAAAACTTCTGTTAGAAAATTCTCTAAAAAATACCGTAAGTTGTTCATCTTGTGCGGGTTAACCACTAAAATATAAAAATTATGAATTAAATTGAGATTTTTTTCACTATTTTGCGTCTCAATTAGAATTATACCCTTAAATCATAAAATCAATTAAACTCTATAAGAGTAGAACCACCAATGGCAAAATTATTGATTGTTGATGACGAAAAAAGTATCCGAGATGCCCTCCGTGACATTTTGGAATATGAAGAGTACGAAGTAGATGAAGCAAAAGATGGGGAAGAAGGGCTTGAAATGGTACTGAAAACACAGTATGATGTAGCTCTTTGCGACATTAAAATGCCTAAATTAGATGGACTCGAAATGCTGTTGAAAGCCAAAGAAGAAGGAGTAATGACTCAGTTTGTTATGATTTCGGCTTTTGGTAATGTAGAAAACGCTGTGGAGGCAACTAAAAGAGGAGCCTTTGATTTCATTACAAAACCACCTGATTTGAATCGTCTGCTCGTAACGGTACGCAACGCCATCGAGAAAAGTAAAGACGTAGAAGTAATAAAGGTTCTCAAACGCAGAATCTACAAAATTAACGAAATCGTTGGAGATTCACCACTGATTCAGAAGGTGAAAGAAACCATCGACCGTGTTGCTCCAACCGAAGCTCGTGTGCTTATCACAGGGCCCAATGGTTCGGGTAAAGAAATGGTTGCCAAACAAATTCACGAGAAGAGTAATCGTTGTAATCAGCCTTCGGTTGAGGTAAACTGTGCGGCTATTCCTTCAGAATTGATTGAAAGTGAACTATTCGGCCACGAAAAAGGTGCTTTTACTTCGGCAATTAAGCAACGTATCGGTAAATTTGAGCAGGCCGATGGTGGTACGCTTTTCTTAGATGAGATTGGCGATATGAGCCTTTCGGCACAAGCAAAAGTGCTTCGTGCCTTACAAGAAAGTAAGATTACACGTGTAGGTGGCGATAAAGAAATTAAAGTAAATGTACGTGTGATTGCCGCAACGAATAAAGACCTACGCAAAGAAATTGCCGAAGGTAATTTCCGTGAAGACCTATTCCACCGTCTGAATGTAATTCCGATTCACGTACCAGCTTTGGCTGACCGTAAAAATGATATACCTTTATTGGCAGATAAATTCTTGAATGATGTAGCCGAAGAGTACGGCGACGCACCAAAAGAGTTTGATGCTGATGCAATGGAATACATGAAAAATCTTCCGTGGACAGGAAACGTGCGTGAACTACGTAACGTGGTAGAACGCCTCGTGATTATGTGTGGGCCTACTATTACCCTCGACGATGTAAAACTTTATGCAGGAATTGGGTTTTAGTCGATAGTCATTTTACTGTTGATTTACGATTTAACGTCGGCAAGGCTCAAAACCTTGCCGACGTTTTTTTATTTCAGACGTTTTTATGCCATCAAGAAATACTCAAAGTAGTGCCAGATAACGCAACAGTATAGGCCGTAATACTGCCATTGCCTATGCCAGTTCCGTTGGTTTTAAAGTACCAATCATGAGCTGTGCATTGAAATTGTCCTTTTGATGAATTATAAATGATTTGGTCTTTTTTCTCGTGTGGGCAGGTGCGAGCAATGGCTGCAAAAGCAGCACTTGTATTACCCGAAGCAATTCGAGCCAAAACCACACCGTTGGTTTTGATGTACCCACCTACGTTATTGAGTGCTGAAGTAGTTGATAAATCTACGGTAAAGGCCGAAATAGGTGTGACAGTGTCATCTCCTCCGCACGAAGTAAGAACAGCCATTAGAGCAGCACCACTGAAACCTATTTTCATCAAAAAATCTTTACGCGAGATTGATTCTGGATTCTTCATAAATAGAAACTTTTTTTAAGGTAAATAATAGAAAATGAGTAAAAGTCTACCTATGCGAGAATGGGCTTTAAGTGAGAAAATAATGGTTAGTTTAGGTAAGGACGAAAAAAAAGGAAGTGCTGGTTGCACCTCCTTCTGAATATCTTCTAAATTTAGAACCTTTCTAAAAACTTAGTAAACAAACTCGCCGAACTCACTTTTGATAGTAACTTTTTTACTTTCGGCAGCTTCAACTCGACCAATGATTTGGGCATCAATACCAAACGATTGCGAGATTTCGATGATGCGTTGAGCGTATTGTTCGTCGAGATAGACCTCCAAGCGGTGTCCCATATTGAAAACTTTGTACATCTCTTGCCACGAGGTGCCACTTTGCTCATGAATCAATTTGAACAACGGCGGAATCGGGAAAAGGTTATCTTTGATTACGTGCAGGTTTTCGATAAAATGTAAAACCTTTGTTTGAGCTCCACCACTACAGTGTACCATTCCGTGAATGTGTGGTCGGAGTTCAGCCAAGAACGCTTTGGCCACTGGTGCAAACGTACGGGTAGGCGAGAGGATAAGTTTACCAACGTTTATGCCAGCAATCTCTTCGGTAAGTAATTTGCCTCCGCTATAAACTAACTCTTTGTTTATTTCTCCATCGTAGCTTTCTGGGTATTTCTCAGCGTAGGTTTTAGCCAAAACATCGTGTCTGGCCGAAGTCAGACCGTTGCTTCCCATGCCACCATTGTACTCCGTCTCGTAGTTCGACTGTCCATACGAGGCTAAACCTACAATCACATCGCCTGCTTTGATGTTGTCGTTTGAGATAACATCGGAGCGTTTCATGCGGGCAATGATGGTGCTGTTTACGGCAATCGTACGAACTAAATCGCCCACGTCGGCAGTTTCGCCACCAGTGCTGTAAATCTCTACTCCATGGCTGCGAAGCATTTCTAAACACTCTTCCGTACCGTTAATAATTTCACCAATCACCTCGCCTGGAATCTTATTTTTGTTTCTATCAATACTCGATGAAATCAGCATCGGACCAACCGCTCCCACACAAATCAAGTCGTCGGTATTCATCACGATTGAGTCTTGAGCAATGCCACGCCACACCGAAATATCGCCCGTTTCTTTCCAATACAAATATGCCAAAGATGTTTTTGTACCAGCACCATCGGCGTGCATGATATTGCAATAGTCGGCATCGCCACCGAGTGTATCAGGTGAAATTTTGCAGAATGCTTTCGGGAAAAGTCCTTTATCGAGCTTTTCGATGGCCTTATGAACATCTTCTTTGGCGGCCGAAACGCCACGCTGCATATAACGGTCAGTCATTTTTTGGAATTCTTGTTTGAGCCACAAAGGTACTTCTTTAATGTTTAATGTAAAATGGATAATTGAAAATTGTGCGTTATTTGTAGAAGTACAGTTCTCTGAATTGCCTATTTTTCACAATTTAGAAAATTGTGTTACAGTTTCTTTCGCTTTTTTAAATCATATTTTTCGCCCTTTTCGAGCATGATAAATTTCATTTCTTTTGCCTGTTTGGTAGTTTTAAAAATCATCACTTGGCTTTCGCCTAAAACTTCGGCATAACGGTTTTGCTTCACATATAAAGCAGTATTTTCGTCAATTCCAATACCCACTAAAGTAGGGTGTTGGAAAATCAATCCAATCAGACGATTTTGTCGTTGGCGTTTGATAAAATGTTGGTCAACAATAATCTCGTTCATTAAGCCAAGACCTCTTTTTGTTTCTACTTTTGAGCCATCAATTACCTTAAAATCTCCTTCGCCCGAAATCATAATTTCCGACATGATGGCTGTGCCAGCACTCGTACCTGCAAACACTACATTGCTTTTATAAAGCTCGTGCATGGCCCTGAAAAGTTCCTCATCTTTCAATACTTCCATAATTCGGTTTTGGTCGCCGCCACAAAAGAAAATACCTTTGGCAGTTTTGAGTTGAGCCAAAAGAGTAACTTTGGTTTCAGCGGTTAGCGGTGTAAATGGGGCATTCTCGATGGTTATTTTTGAAAGAGTAGTTACTTCATTTTTTATGTTTGATGCCGCAATCTCTTGCTCGCTGCTTGCCCACGGAATGACCAGAATTTTACCTTTTTCGTTACCACTCAATTCGATAAATTTTGTCAGAATATCGGGTGTACGTTTACCGCCACCAATCATAATTAATTGTTCTTGAGCAATAGCAATTTCTGAGATTAAAAAGAGGAGAAGAAAAGCCTTACGTAGCATCTTTATGATTATTAAGAAATTAGTTTGTGATAAATTATCTATATTTGATTCCACTTTAAAACTCAAATATATTCATACAAACCTATGAAAAAATACCTTTTAATTATTTCTCTTTTAGCATTTTCTTCTTGTAGAAATAAAGTAGAACAAAGTTGGCAACTTACACCATTTTTAAAATCTGATTCTGAAAATCCGATTTTATTACCCAATGATACTACTACCTTTGAAGACCCGATTATGAAAAAAACTATTAATTGGGAAGCTAAAGACGTATATAACCCATCGGCAGTTGTGCGTGATGGGAAAGTCTATTTGTTATATCGTGCTGAAGATACTCTGAAAGTTGTAGATGGAACTTCACGTTTGGGCTTAGCCGTTAGTGAAGATGGTATTCATTTCAAGCGTCAGACCAAACCAGTGTTTTACCCTGACAATGATTTTATGAAGAAATACGAATATCCAGGAGGCTGCGAAGACCCTCGTTTGGTAGAAACTGAAGATGGAAAGTATATTTTGACGTATACTGCCTATGACGGAAAAACCGCTCGTCTTTGTGTGGCTTCTTCGACAAATCTACAAACTTGGAAGAAAGAAGGTTTGGCTTTTAAAGACTCTAAAAATGAAATGTTGTGGTCGAAGTCGGGAGCGATAATAACCAAACAAGTTGGTGAACGATTTGTGGCTACAAAAATCAACGGGAAATATTGGATGTATTGGGGTGATACTAATTTATTTTTAGCCAGTTCAGATAACCTAACAGATTGGACGGTCTTGGAAGATGAAACAGGAAAACCCAAGCCAATTGTAAAACCACGTGACGATAATTTTGATAGTTGGTTGGTAGAGTCAGGCCCAGCAGCTTTTATTAAGGAAGAGGGCATATTCCTTATATATAATAGTGCCAATAAGGGTTTTCAAAATAAGAGTAAAGACACTAAAAATGCTTACCGTGCTGGGCAAGTGCTTTTTGATAAAAACAACCCAGCTATAGTTATAGACCGCTCGAAGACATTTTTCTTTGAGCCAGATAAACCCTATGAATTTACAGGACAAGTAAATAATGTAGTGTTTGTGGAAGGGTTGGTGAATTTCAAGAAGAAATGGTATTTGTATTATGGAACTGCCGATTCTAAAATTGCGGTAGCGGTTTGTGAGAAGTAATGATGTTTAAGGAAGTCTTCGCTTTAAGCGAAGACTTCCTTTTTATTTACTTCCAATTCAATAATTCTTCCAGAGCATTATCGACTTTTACGAAATCAAAACCTTTGATTACATTGTTCATCATTTTCGTAATTTCGTCGTTGCAAAGGTTTCCGATACTTCCTTCGAGGGTATGGTTCAAATCTCGTGAAGCTTCGTAACCGCCGCTAAAAATTTCATCTTTTACCTGTAAGTACGCATCTCTGAAAGGCAAGCCTTGCATTACTAACTCATTCACACGTTCAACCGAGAAAATTGGGTCGTATTTCTTATCTTCTAAAAGGCTTGGCTTTACTTCAATATTTGAAATCATAAAGAGAGCAATGTCCAAGCACTCAATCATTTGGTCGAAGGCAGGCATCAAGATTTCTTTCAGGATTTGCATATCTCGGTGATAGCCACTCGGTAGGTTGCTCGTTACGAAAGCGAGTTCAGTTGGTAAACCTTTCAAGCGATTAGTTTTTGCTCTGAGCAGTTCTGCTACATCGGGGTTTTTCTTATGTGGCATGATACTACTTCCCGTCGTGAAGTCGTCAGGTAAAGTAACAAACCCAAAATTTTGCGAATTATACAAACAGATATCCATTGACATACGTGAGAGTGTAGTAGCCAGAGAGGTTAGTCCCGAAAGTACCACATACTCACTTTTACCACGAGTCATTTGAGCATAGACTACATTATAATTGAGGTCGTCGAAGCCAAGTAATTTAGTAGTAAGCGTTCGGTTGAGTGGAAACGAGCTTCCATATCCCGCTCCCGAACCGAGTGGGTTTTTATTTACAACCTTATAAGCAGCTTGAAGTACAACGGCATCATCAACTAAGCTTTCGGCATAAGCACCAAACCACAAGCCAAACGATGATGGCATGGCAATTTGCAGATGCGTATAGCCTGGAAGTAAATCGTTCTTATGTTTATTACTGAGTTCTATTAATTTATGAAAAAGTGCCTCGGTGAGAGTAACGATTTGGCGTAATTGATAACGCATAAAAAGCTTAAGGTCAACCAGTACTTGGTCGTTACGAGAGCGACCGCTATGTATTTTTTTGCCAGCATCTCCAAGTGCTTGGGTTAATAACCACTCGACTTGCGAGTGAACGTCTTCGATGTTTTTTTCAATTAAAAATTTGCCATTTAAAATATCATTATATATCTTTCGACATTCATTAAGGATTTGTCCTAATTCATCGGTTTCGAGCAAGCCAATACTTTCTAACATGATAGCATGTGCCATTGAGCCGATAACATCGAACTCAGCCAAGTACATGTCCATTTCGCGGTCCTGACCGACTGTGAATTTTTCAATTCGAAGGGCGGTCTCGGGAAAAGTCGCACCTTGTTTTCCTAAATTTTTACTGCTTTCCTTTTGCCAAAGTTTCACTTGATTTGAGGGGTTTTATTACGCCACAAATTAACGGTGTTTTTCGTTGGGAACGAAGGGAATTTATTTGTTTTTAGAAATTTATATCCGCTTGCTAATTTTTTAGCATGATTTTTGCGTATTTTGTATAGAAATAATATACCCAAGTGAGTGAAGAGGGTATATGAAATTTGATAATCTATTGTTTTTTGTTGTGATTTTTGGTGAAATTTAAATTCTGTACAGTATTTAGTGATTTGGCACAGAATTAGATAATAGGTTTTTAGAAGGGTTATTATACTCTCAAAAATTATGCCATTTTGGCTAATTAATTTAAAAAAGCTTTGTGAATAGAAATATTGAAATGTGTAATTAATATTTTTTCAATTTTTTAGTTACATATTTTATTAAAATAAGTCTAAAAAACAGATAAGTCCACTTGTATTTTTGATAAGTGAAACTTGTTTATGTTAGATATGTTGAATCTTTGCTATTGAGTGAACTTTTACTACAAGAAAAAAATGCAAGCCTCTTGCTTAGGCTATCTGCTATTTCAGATATTTTATCTGAAGCCTCTTTCGTATATGTTCTCCAATCTCAAGATTTATTCATTTGGTATTAAGTGATTCTGAAAAAGATTGCTTAAGAAAATCCTTAATTAAATTAGGTAAACTGAATAAACTTTTATGCTGTTGAGTTTTTCAAAATACAAAATTAGTTTCATCACTATGCTTCTTACAGTGATGAATACGACTCTATGTTTGGGTTTTGACAATGACGCAGATTTAACTCAAAATCAAAGTGCTTCAGCTGCCATTCAATGGGGACAAATGACTGTCCGAGTAATGAAAGAGACGCCTAATGGTTCGCCTACGTATGGCTCACGTGCAGTAGGGTACATGGGGCTGGCCATGTATGAAACAGTAGTAAATGGTTCTTCTAAAAATAAGAGTCTCGAAGGCCAACTTAACGGTTTAGTAAATCTTCCTAAAATCGAAAAATCGAAAAAGTATAATTGGGTATTGTCGCTTAATGCGGGGCAGTCATATATGCTCAAACAATTGTATGAGCATACAAGTGCTGTAAACAAAGCCAGCATTGATTCATTGGAAAATTTAATTTTCCAATCTCAAGTATCAACAACTCCACAAGAAGTGAGAGAACGTTCTGTGAAGTACGGACAAGAAATAGCAAAGGTAATATTTGAATGGTCGAAAACCGATGGTGGGTACCAAGGGTATAAACGTAATTTTGATAGTACTTATCAATTACCAAAAGGAAATGGTTTTTGGACGGCCCCACCCAAAGGACAATCGCCAGTAGCATTGCCTCTTCACCCTTATTGGGGAAAGAACAGAACCTTTGCACCAGAGAATGGAGCGTTGCCTGTTCCGAATATGATACCATTTGATTACAAGAAAGATTCACCTTATTATGCACAAATGTATGAGGTGTTTATGAAGCGACAAACATTGACCCAAGAAGAGAAAGAAATTGCTAATTGGTGGGGCGATGACCCTTCTCAGACTTTCTCGCCACCAGGGCATTCTTACAATTTAGCAACGATTGCAATCAAGTCAGCTAAGCCAGATTTATATAAAGCAGCCGAAACTTATGCACGTGTAGGAATGGCAGTGGCTGATGCTTTTATTAATTGTTGGAAGTGTAAATATACGTACCACGCCGAAAGACCTTTTTTCTTTATCTTTTATAATATGACTACCCTTTGGGAATTGTACTGGCCAGAACCACCTTTCCCAGCCTTTTATTCAGGTCATGCAGGACAAGCCTCGGCAGCAGCAACCGTACTAACTGAATTATATGGTAAGGCATTTAAGTTTGTTGATGATTCACACGTGGGGCGACCAAAAGATGAAGAAAGATTAGTAGAGTACAAAGCAAGAAATTTTAATTCATTTTGGGAGTCGGCATTGGAATCGGCTAATTCAAGATTATACGGAGGAATTCACACTTGTCAAGATAATGAAGTTGGTCTTGAAGAAGGTAAAAAAATTGGAGGAAATATCAATGCCTTAGTTTGGAATAGAACTAATAGTAGATGAATACATAGGGGATAAGAGCCTATTGAGTGCATAAAAACCTATTGAGTGTTTACGAGTAACAATAATATTGAGTGAAAAATTACAATTACAATTCGATGAGAAAATCTACATCATGGTTGACGTTTGTCAACAACCTCGCAGTAAAAGAAAAAGCCCTTACTTTCTTTACTGCTTTAATCAACTTTTTTGTGGCAAAGAAGCAGCCGATTGAGCAAATAACTTTTTTAAGATTATTGGTTCAAAAGTTGTCGTCAGTTAGAGCTATTATTGTTCCTCGTTTGGTAGGAGGGTATATGCTTGCATTTTTGGCGATGCTATTTTCTTTGCTATCATCTTCAACAGTTGAAGCCCAAAACGCCCCATTAAACTGTGATAAGTATTACATGCTTGTAGGTGAGCTTGTAAGTACCTCTGCGGCGAGAACGGATGTTTATCAGTTTGCTACGGGTACAGGTATAACAAGCTGTAGTCTACCAGATGGAGGCGGTGAAGGTATGGTTGTTGACCCAACCAAGAATATTGCGTATATAGCAACATCAGGTGGACAAGGACAAATACGTGTGTATGATATTATTGCGGGTGCTTTCTTAACACCCATTCAATTTCCTGCGGGCGAGGATTTATTGGATGTTTCTATTAGTAGCGACTACGCTTTCTTATATGTATCGACCTATACAGGTTTGTATAAGGTCAGCACCGCAACTAAAACTATTGTTGCGTCAAAACTAAAAAATACTTTTAGTAATTTTACAACTGCAGATTTATGGGGTTCTGCAGTTCACCCGACAACAGGAAACGTATATGTATCTACAAACTGGCAGTTTGGTAGCGGCACAAGTACAATTGAGTACGTGTCTCCAAGTTTAGGAACAGCTACTCGATTGGTTACTGCACCATCAGGTTTCCAATACAGAGGTATTGTGTTTGATAATGATGGAACACTTTGGGCTGTATTAGCAAATAACTTAGGTTTCTCTGATAAGGTTATTCAATATAATTCTACGACAGGAACAGTTATCAAAAGCTACGACTTCGTCAGACCAACTGTAAACGCTGGAATTTCTACAGGAAATGTTAATCCATTCGACTTGGCATTTGGACCCAACGATGCCTCTGGAAATAGAATTTTATATATTACAACTTTCAGTGGTGATTGCGTAACAAGGCTCAATACTTCATTAACTGGTAGTGGTGCATTTAGTACATATCTTCAATATGTACCTGGTATTTCAGGAAAATCAATTACGTTTGTTTGTGGCAATTTTAAATGTATTTGTAATGCACCTGTTATTAATAACGTAGATTTAGCTATATCAGGAGGTGACTGTACAGGAGGAACAGCTAATAATAATGGTTCAGTTACGATTAGTAATTTGAATAGTAGTATTGGTACAGTTAAGGCTGATATTAAGGAAGGGTCGAGTTACGGTACAACTCCAATTTATGGTGCAGGTTCAAACTTAACTTTAGCATCAGGTGCCACGTCTTTAACTTTCAAAAATCTAAAACCTAATACAACCTATACCGTAAGAGTTTGGAACAGTACGGATGCTTGTTTTACGGATAAAACGTTTACTACTCCATCGGCGAATTGTTGTACTTCTTGTATCTCAAACAACTTTGTTACGAATGGAGACTTTACTGGAGGAACTACTTCTGCTTGGTCAAAAGACCTTTTCTCTGCACTGATTGATTTTGGAGTCTATAATGATGGTACAAATTATGCAATCTTAAACAATAACAATAACTTAGGAGCATATTTAGTATATAATGATGTAACGACTGGTGTTGTAGGTAATAGAACATATACATTAAGTATGGACGCTGCTACTCATAATCCTCCTACAAGTGGGGTTGTGCAAGTGTATATGGAAGCATATAGCAGTGGAGGTACTTTATTAGCAACATCATCTAAATATACGGTTGAAAATGATTATGGTACTTATGGCAGGTTACCAATTGCTGCAATCAATTTTACAACTCCCGCCAATACCGCAAAAATAAGAATTGTTGGATATGCAAATGGTTCAGCTCTCAAGTTTGATAATGTAAGGCTTACTGCTTGTTATGCAACCCCTACTTTGGCAACAACAGTTACTACTCAGCCAAGTTGCGGAAATGCAGACGGAACAGTTACTTTGAGTGTAACTGGCGGAAGTGGTAACTTTTCATATAGCAGAGATAATGTAAACTGGCAAAGTTCAAATGTCTTCAGTGGTTTGACTGGTTCAACTTCTGGAACTTCATATACATTCTATGTAAGAGACAACTTTGCAGGTACATGCTCGGCTTCTAAAGTAGTAGTTCTTACTTGCTCTTGTCCTGTATGGACAAATGGAAACAATGTAACGATTTGCTCAGGAGATAAAATACCTACGTTATCATTTACATCTTCAACAGGCTATACTGGCTATGTGCAGTGGTGCGTATTCTCGCAACCTCTAACAACAGGTCAGAACCCTTATGATAATTTGACATATAAGGTTACCTGTCTAAATGAAGAGGCTTATGTGACAAATGCTACAAGTATTTCATTAACTAACCTTACTGGTATGCCTGCCAATAATACAGGTTCGCCAGTAACTTATTATGTGTATGCTTGTATTAAGCCCGTTGACCCTAACTGTAAGACTACTTATTCGACACATGTTATTACGGTAAATCCAAGACCTACCGTAACAGTAAATAGTCCGACAGTGTGTAATGGGGCCGATGCTACCTTGACAGCCACAAATTGTAGCGGAACTGTTAAGTGGTATGGCTCACTTACTGGAACAACTGTATTGTTTACTGGGTCACCTTATGTAATAAGTAATGTAACAGCTAATGCAACGTACTATGCTACTTGTACAACAAACAGTTGCGAAGGGGCAAGAGCGTTAGCAACAATTACATTAGCACCATCGCCAAGTATAAATGTTACGAATGCAACAATATGCTCAGGTGGAAGTGCAACACTTACAGCTACAAACTGTACGGGTACATTAAGTTGGTCGACAGGAGCGAATACAACTGCCATTACGGTATCGCCTACAACCACCACCACTTACACCGCAACGTGTAATCTAAATGGTTGTATTCAGTCAGTACCTGCAACGGTAACAGTAAAAACAGGAACCGACTGTAATAATAATGTATGTTTGACTTGTAACCCTGCTACAGTTATCAGATATGATTTGAATAACTGTCAAGCATTGAGTGGTGGATATACTTATGCTGAGTTTACACCAGCGTATCCAAACTCGGCAAACTTTATAAATATTACTGCAACTAACATCTACAGAGATAGCCCTGACGTTAATTTCCATAGCTGTACAATTGGTGCAAGTAATGTTTCAGGAACTGATAATGCTATGTGTATCTCTGCCAATGTTTCAACAGTGGCCGATTGGAGCAAAGCTATCAAGTTCTCAGCTTCATTGACACCTTCACAAGTTGGTTCCATTACATCATTGAAATTTAATCAAAAAGCAGCAGCTACTCTAACATACTCTCCTACACCTGCATCGAGCGGTGGAACTGCTTCAAATAATTATCCTACTAAATATGCAATTAGAGTGTATAAAGCAGGAACGTTAATTTATGAAAAATTAGATTTAACAACCAGCCCACAAAACTGGACAAATGAGAATATCGATTTTACGGCTAATGCGAATTTTACGTTTACCACTGCAAGCACGTATGATTTTCAACTGACAGCTTATGCCCCAGTAGGCAATGGTGCAAGTATCAGCGTTTGGGATGTAGATAACTTTGAAGTTGTGGCTTGTAATAAATCTAACACTGTTACAGCAACGGCATCGAATAACGGACCTAAATGTCAAAATGACCCAATAACATTAACAGCAACAGGTGGAACATCATACTCATGGAGTGGTCCATCAAGCTTTACTGCAACTGGGGCAAGTGTAACAACGACAATAGCGGGAACATATACTGTAACCGTAACTAATACAGTAGGTTGTACTGCAACTGCAACAACAGCAGTGATTGTTAATCCAAATCCAACAGTAACAGTTGATTCAAAAACAATTTGTTTAGGCGGTTCTGCAACATTGACAGCATCAGGTTGCGTTGGTTCGGTTGTATGGTCAGGAGCAGGTACGGGTTCTGGTACTACAATTACGGTATCACCTTCAGCAACTGGTACTTATGGTTACACTGCTACTTGTACAAACTCGAATAATTGTAAAGCTACAGCAATAGGAGTGGTGACAGTAACTGCTCAACCAACAGTGAGTTTACCAATTGATTTCCAAGTTTGTAGCGGAACACCAACAACATTAAACGCAAGTGGTTGTGTTGGTGGCACATTATCTTGGAGTTCAAACGTGGGTGGTTCAACATCGGCGACGGTAACGGTAACACCAACAAATACAGGAACTTCAGCAATAAATATTACATATACAGTTACTTGTACAACGAGTACAAATAATGGTTGTACAGCTACGGATGCAGTTATTGTAACTGTTAATCCACTTCCAACAGTAACACTTACGCCAACAAATATTACTTGTAATGGTGCAAAAGATGGTAAAATCTTAGCAACAGGAAATGGAGGTACTCCACAATATACATTCAGTATCAATGGTGGAGCCTTTACTACACCAGCAGCGGCTACAAATACCTTTACAGGTTTAGACCCAAATACTACATATACCATTACGGTTAAAGATACAAAAGGATGTATCGCTACATCATCTGCAACGCTTACTCAGCCAGCAGTATTAACTGTATCTACAACAAAAGTTGACCCTAAATGTGAAAAATCAGATGGTTCAATTAATTTAACAGTATTGGGTGGAACAACTCCATACACTTATTTATGGTCAGACGGGTCAACTACTGAAGATTTAACAGCGAAACCAGAAGGAACATACAGCGTAGCCGTAACAGACAAGAATGGATGTATCGCCACTACTTCTGTTGCCTTGACACCACAAGATTGCTCTTTCGACTTAGCGTTGAAAAAAGTATTAAAAACAGCTGGCACTTATAAACCAGGTGATAATGCTACTTTCACAATTTCAGTAATCAATCAAGGAACAGTAACAGCTACAAATGTTCAGGTAACAGATTATATCCCAACAGGTTTAACACTTTCAGATGCTACATGGACAGCAGCTGCGGGGAAAGCAACGTTGAATGCTGTAATTCCAACACTCGCTCCAGGAGCAACAGTTACAAGAGATATTACATTTAAAATTGATGCTAATTTTGAAGGTGCATCTGTAGTAAACCGTGCAGAGATAAGTGCAGCAACCAATGCAAGAAACTTACCTGATAAAGATAGTACTCCAGATGCAGTTGTAGGTAATGACAAGGGAGGACAAGTAAGTAGTCCAGCCGATGATTATATAGATGGAAACGGTACAGGTGTAGTCGGTGATGGAATAGCAGCAACTGATGAAGACGACGAAGACCCAGCTTTGTTGAATATTACACAAACATTTGACTTGGCATTAAGAAAGGTGCGTACTTCTGACCCTAAAGTTGTGCCAGGATATGATGTTACTTATGAGATTGAGGTGATTAATCAAGGAACACTCACGGCAACAAATGTTCAAGTAAGTGATTATATCCCTGCTGGTATGACAATAAGTCCAGTTGAAACCAATTGGAATGTAACAGGAAGTATTGCAACGTTAAAGATACCAATTGCTTCGATAGCACCTTACAATACAAGTGTAAAAAGAACGATTACATTAAGAGTTAATAACGTAGCAACTTACCAAGGTCAAACATTAGTAATCAGAGCAGAAGTTTCTTCAGCTTCAAATGCTTTGAACCTAAATGATAAAGACAGTACTCCTGATGGTGTATTAGGTAATGACAAAGGAGGTCAGGTAGATAGCCCAGCCGATAATTATGTGGATGGAAACGGAACAGGTGTAGTAGGTGATGGTGTAGCTGCAACTGACGAAGACGATGAAGACCCAGCGAGTGTATCAGTCGAGAAGTTCGACTTGGCATTAAGGAAGACCTTGAACAGCAGCACTCAAACACCAATTGTAGGTGGTAGAGATGTGAAGTTTGATATTACGGTATTCAACCAAGGGACAGTAGGAGCGACGGCCATCAAAGTAGTGGATTATATTCCAGCGGGTATGACGTTGAACGATGCGAACTGGACATCGGCCGCAGGCGTAGCGACGTTGAACACACCAATAGCGAGTTTAGCAGCAGGAGCGAGCACAGTGGTAAGCATTACCTTGAAAGTAAACGAAGGCGTAAGTGGCCCATTGAGCAATTATGCGGAAATCAGTGAAGCCAAAGACAGCAAAGGAGCGGTAGTAACGGATATCGACAGTACGCCAGATGCGAATAACACGAACGACGGCACAGTGAAGAACGATGAGATAGGCGAGAATGGCAAGACAGGCGGCGACGAAGACGACCACGACATCGAGACAATCACAGTAGAGAAGTTCGACTTGGCCTTGAAGAAGACCTTGAATAGCAGCACACAAACGCCAATTGTAGGTGGCAG
>JACCDW010870422.1_pt1 | contig 39578 bp, 32 predicted proteins | sample 7449781 | NCBI WGS metagenome assembly JACCDW01 (sample SAMN15323449, study PRJNA562643) | freshwater metagenome | isolation source: river surface water | place: USA:Blue River Watershed | collected 2017-08-18 | reverse complement strand
TGTGGAGGCTATTTGTCCTTAAAGTATTTTCTATAAAAAATATAGGATTGAGGAGAATTTAGGGGAGAAAATGGATTTTCCATAAAAAAACCCTCAATATATGAAATAGAGAGGGTTTGGTGGTGGTCCCACTAGGATTCGAACCTAGGACCCCCTGCTTGTAAGGCAGGTGCTCTGAACCAGCTGAGCTATAGGACCATTTCGTTGAATTGGTTTGCAAATATCTGTCTTTTATTTTTTTTATGCAAATGTGTCTTAAAAAAAAGTAGTTTTTTTTCGCGCAAAGGCACTTTTGATTGATTATCTTGCTGAACATCACCATATTTGTTCTTTATTTTATTTTATGAATTCACTACTTTCTATTGATGGTGTCATTAGTTTAATAACGTTAACTTTTCTAGAAATCATTCTCGGAATTGACAATATTATTTTTATATCCATCATTGCCTCACGTTTGCCCAAAGAGGAGCAAAGTAAAGCACGTAACATAGGGTTGCTTTTGGCGATGGTTTTCCGTGTAATTCTACTCTTTGGTATTTCTATTTTGATTTCACTTCAAAAACCCTTCTTTAAAGTCAACTTAAATTGGCTAAACTTTGCTCCATCTGGTCAAGCAATCATTTTATTTATTGGAGGGCTATTTTTAATTTATAAAGCTACTAACGAAATTTTCCAAAAACTTGAAGGGGAAGATCATGAAATCCCCAAGTCAGGTATGGTAGTAAATTCGGTTTCTAAAGTTGTTACCCAAATTGCCCTAATTAATCTTGTATTTTCAGTGGATTCTATCTTAACGGCCATTGGTCTATCTAATGATATTATGGTAATGGTTATCGCTATCGTTGTATCTTCAATAATTATGATGGTCTTTTCCGGACCTGTTGGTCGATTTATCAATAATCATCCTTCCCTACAGGTTTTGGGGCTTTCTTTCTTAATAATGATAGGGTTCATGCTTATTGCACAGGCAAGTCATGATTCACAACTTAGTATCCTGAATAATCAAATTGGAGTGATTCCCAAAGGTTATCTTTATGCAGCAATTGGATTCTCTCTTTTTGTGGAATTTGTCAATATCAAGCTCCGCAAAAAATCTACTGAGAAGGTGGAAATCAATGATTTGAAGAATCAAGCTGAAAGAGAAGGTATTATTTAGGTGTTCAACCCATGGTTGTTATCAAAATCAATTAGCTTTTGTTACACTGTTGTTATCTTATTTTTCCTACTATTTTTTCATTCTCAGAATTCAAATGTTATCGTATTCCTTCAATTTTATATCAGATAGGTCTCTTAAATCTTCAATAATGTAAATCTCAAGGCATTTCTGAATAATATATACCCAAGGCTTAACCTGATTTAGCTAAATATTCAAACCGCTTTTTCGGATTCGCCCTTTTACAATAATTCCTTTTACCAATTCTTTAGAGTAAAACGCTAAGTCATGGAAAATTTAGTAAAAATTAAATTTTTCTATGATTAACTAAGATATTTTAAAAATTTTTGAGATCGTGTAAAGAATTACTACCGTTTAGTAACAAAAAGATAAAAATGCGTCAACTATATTGTGAAATTCAAAATGTTGATAAAAAAATCTACTACAATTGTAGTTAATAAACTTACTAAAATGAAAAGTAATATCCTTAGTCAAAGCATCCAAAGTACTCTGAATATAGTATTTCAAACGATTGGTTTGGAAAATGAAGAATTTAGCCTTGATCAATACAAGAAGCTAAAGTCAAAGAATTCGGGCGCTGAATTAGCTTCGAAATTAGGTCTCAATGAACATATGTTGGTTGAGTTCGAAGAGGCAGTTAAACAATTTTATACGCATCAGGATAATCCTGAAAAAAATAGACTTTCATGCCTAAGAGCAGGATTATGGCTTGAAACAGTAACTAAAAATCTCAATATTCCTTTTGAATTCGAATCTGCATTAAGTACGGAAGATCAGGCCATAAAGCAAGTTAGAGCACTAGAATTAATTATTCGGGATGTAATAACTGAGCAACTAGGAGGTACAGAAAATGTCATTTTAAAACTTCAGGAATTATTCAAGCAAGATGTTATAGATAAGTGGTTGAAAAGCGCTGATAATACGGGAATATTAAGTGGTACAACATTTAGTGAGCTATCAAATGTATTTTTAGATAAAAATATCTTTAAATCTTTTGAAGAAATATTTCAATCGTCCTCTATTGAACTCACCAAATCAACTAGAGAATCAATCCGATACATCCTGGAGGATATCCGGGTAATACGTAATGCTATTGCACACAATAAGAAGGTTTCCAAGGTACAAATAGAGGCATTAAATGAATATTATAAAGCTATTGCCGAAATATTGTCAAAAGCGAATAAAACTCAAGTTAATCCTGAAAATTACTTAGATCTATCTAAATCAAATATGGAAGCATATTTGAATTCTTTAAAAGAGGATAATAAAGAAATTTCAACTTCGATAATTCAAATCAAGGAAACTGTTTCTGATATCAAGACGGATACAACTGAAATTCTTCAAGATTCAAAAGATAATAAAAAAAGAAATTTATTAATTATAGTTGGCGTTGCTGTTCTTATACTAATTGGTCTTTCCACTCTTTTCCTCCAACAAAAGCAAACTTCAAATACGGCGGAAATGGGTAGTGATTTAAAAGAAGTTAAGGAAATAGTTAAAGGTGATGGCGAGATTAAGAACATGTCAAGTTCAGAAGATTTATCAGCGACAAAAAATCTCAACAATCGAACAAAAAATGCGAATGCTAAACGGATTGCTATTATATATTTTGAGAATTCTGGGGGAGACCCTGCATTAGAAAAATTAAAAAAAGGTTTAGCTGATATGTTAATAACAGACCTTTCGAGTATTAATATGTTAGCAATAGTAGATAGAAGTCAAATTGAGAATTTAATTAAAGAGCAAAAATTAAATAACTCTAAAAGTTTTGATCCTGCTACTGCCTCAAAACTTGGTAAGTTGTTGGGTGCCCAAATTATATTAACCGGTGGGTATTTTGAAATGATGGGTAGTCTACGTTTGGATGCGAGATTTATAGATGTTGAAACTGGTAAAATATTAAAAGCCGATGGGGTTGATGGACAAACCAGTAACTTCTTCAAAATCCAGAAACAGCTAGCTTGGAAAATCATAAATACGTTGGATGTTAAAATATCGGCAGCTGAAAAGAAATCGATGGAATTGAATGAAAAATCAAAAGCACTTTCCTTTGAGGATGCCAATTTATACTCAAAAGCACTTGATTACTATGATAAGGGAGATAATGTGAAAGCAAAGGATTTACTTGGAAAAGTCGTTTCAAAATACCCTGCATTTGTTCCTGCAAAAAATCTAATTTCAAAAATTAAATAAATGAAAAAGGTATATCTTATCTTTCTAGTATTCAGCGTTTTCAAAGTAGATGCTCAAGTAACTAAAATTGCAATTTTAGATTTTGAAAATGTATCAGGAAATCCCAAATTTTCAGGTTTGGGAAAAGCTATGAGTAGTATGCTTATAACTGATATTGAAGCAAATACATCAAAACAAAAAATCCAATTAATAGAAAGAAGTCAAATTCAAAAAATCTTAAAAGAACAAAATTTTCAATCAAGTAAATTAGTTGATAAGGCATCTACAGTAAAAACAGGTAAAGTTTTAGGTGTTAAATATTTGTTAATTGGTGAAATATTTATTCTGAACGATCAATTAGTCATTAATGCACGATTAGCCAACACAGAATCAGGAGTGATTGCTTTTAGCAAAAAGCAAGAGGGCAAACTGACCGATTGGCTTAAGTTAAAAACTAACATTGCTGTTCAATTATCCAAAAACCTTTCGTTGCCGTTTAAGAATCCTTCGATGATTGATAATGAGGTTAATGAATCTACCATTGTTAAATTTGGTAATGCTATTGTTGCTAAAGATAATGGAGATATAGTTCAGGCAAATGAATTAATTGCAAATATTCAATCTTCAGCTCCAGGTTTCAACTATCTAAATGATTTAAAAAATCAAGTAGATCTGCTAAGTAAAAAAGTGGAGAAAGTTGAGAGAAATGTAGAAAACCTGAGTAGTCAGGTGCAAAGTATCGATTCTAGAATTGCTGAAATTGAGAGCAAAATTAATTCTAAAACAAAAATAGCTACGCCAAATAGTTTAGAAGACTATTTGGTTAATTCCATACTAGCATATAATGAGAATGATTATAAAACATCTGAAATTATGCTAGAAAATGTGTTTAAAGAGGGATACATCAAATATGATTTAGTCTACAAGTATTACGATGTTTTGTTTAATAATTATGATGGCGATGACGAAGTGATAAGTAAAAAGGTGGCGCAAGGCTTATTAAAAAATAATCTATTAATTAAGTTAGTTGAATTAGATTATAATTATTCTGGAGTAGAATATTATATAAAATTAGATAAAATTAATATTAGCGACCCTCTTTTGAAAGCTTACATGGAAAATAAAAAAGCAAAAACCTTTTTTGTCGATGTTCAAAAGTATGATGATAAGATGATGTCAATAATGGCATATTGGTACCCTATATTTGACAAAAACGATAAAAAACTAGGGAAAAGAATTATAAAATCTAAACCATTATTTTTTGATTATGGTAAAACGGTGAAGGCCTATTTTGAAAATACAAGTTACTCATCTGACGAAAATTATGTTTGGAAATTTTATTCCGAAAGTTTTTTTATTAGCCATCAAGAAGCTGTTAAGGCAGCTCCTGAAGTATGGAAGAATTTAATAAATAATCAATAAACTGTATAGATATGTACCTAGTACAAAACTATTTTGCCGAACTCCTGTACGCAATTTTATATTACAAGATGGAATTTGGGATATTTCTCTTGGTCAGCTATATTTTTGGCCGTGTATATTCTTCCAATACAGTTTGTCGGATTATATGTGGTTGGTCGGATTTTGCTCTTTTATTAATCTCCTCTTTATTGTTTACTTACGTTTCATATCAAGTTTACTCTCAGGGATATTTCGATGAAACAGGTGGATATTTGTTATTTGCATCGATTGTCATCTTCTTGATTAGTGTATTTTTGTCGGCTTCTGGCAACAAGAGCATCATTCATGTCATCGTTTCGGTCTTGACCAAATTAGCGCTTTTGTTGTTGATTCCTGCTTTGACGGCCTTGTTGTTAGTAGCTATGGGTTCTGGTAAAAAGGATGGCCGTTATAGCGATGGAACTCAAAATAATTCACGGACTGCAGCTGTAGCTGGTGCAGGTGCTTTGATGGTTTTGTTGATAGGGAGCTTGGTGAAGACCAAGGATGACAATTAGGTTATTAATGTAAATTTGAAAGGTTGTGTTTTCCCTATAATTTGACTCTTGAAGTCACGTTTGGGTGCCTTTATAATAAACAAATATGTGTTTTGGTATGACTCAGATAAATAAAGGATAAATCTAGTATTTATCATTGAAATAAAGTTATGAATTTATTTCATGTGTTAAATTTTTAAACAAGCAAATTATGGTAAAAGTTAATTTTTATGGATGTAGTGAAAATGAGGATTTTGTTAAAAACCTTCAGGTTCAGATAAGTGATCGATTTGCTAACGATTATCCAGATTTTCAAACAGAGTTTAAGTTTTCTCAAGAGGATGAAGAATTTTGTTTGATATTTAAATTGTCGGAGTTTGAATCTATTGATGACGTTGACATATTTTTATGTGAAGAAATATGTCATGAAAGAGAGGTTTATTGTGAAATATTCAACTCAACAAGTAAGAAGTCGTTTTATTATGACGAAGAGGATGAGTGGATATCTGCACAAATAAATAAGCTGTTAAAATCAAGCCACAGTTGAATGATTAATTTCTAATATATACATAATGAACTTTATCGATTTCTTTTCGAAACAGAGTAAGTTTTCCTCAGCTATAAAAATTGGAAATGGTCGAGATAGAAACCATCCTTTTTGGAGCAGTCGAATAACCGGGGAAGGGGTTGTAAAAAATATTATTGAAAATTTAGATGAATCTCAAAGCGCTAAGTTCATTGATTTAATCGATGTAAGTACGGAAGATCTTTTATGGGTCTTTGAGGCCTTTCCCAATGTTGAACTTTTAAGTTTATCAATTAGTAAGCAAAAAAACACTAAGTTGAAATCGCTATACGGTATAGATAAATTAAGCAAACTTAAGGCAATTCACTTCTCTCTCGCTTTTGATCAAGACTTTATTTTACATATTGATCATTTACCCAATACGATAAATGAATTGATTATGTATAATTCGACAATCGATTTTACAAATATTTCAAATTCATTTAGGTACCTCACATTAGTTGATACTCGTGTCGTAAATCTTCCGAAATTTCTTGAGGTAAAATCAGATGAGTTATTTTTAAAAGATATAAAAAATGTTGATAATTCGTTTGTAGAATGTAACGTGGAGTCAGCCTATTGGAAGGGTCCTGGTTTCGGAATTAGGTATTCAGGTAATTCTGCTGATTTTAAATTATAGTGTATAATTAATAAGAAATCAAATCTATGTATTACCATCTAATCTTTAATTTGCAAAAAGGGGAGGGGAGCTTTCCTGATTTGGATCAAATCAAATTATTGTTTCCCTCAAAAGGTCCTTTAGAAGTTATTAAAGACCATATGGTATTTTCATTTCATAATGATAATCAGCTTCTTCCTGTAGATGAATACAGCATTATAGATGATGGTTTGAGTAATCTTCAAATTTCTAAAGGCGGACTTCAACTGGGCCCCAAACCTATTGTGTGGTTAAAGCTTCGGGAGGAGGTAGATCCCGAGGATATAGTTTCTTGGCAAGACGCTTTAATGTCGGACTATAAATTATGCATACCTAACATCAACGATACTAGACCTTTCTTTTTCCAAGATCATAATGGTTATTCAAAGGTAATTTTTTCTGAACATTTGGCAGATGATTTATGGGAGAAGTTAGAATATTGGATACAAAAACTTAAACTAGGTCAAACAGTTGAAATAGATCAAACTTGCACCATTGAAAGACGAGAAAATCAAAAAGGCGCGCCCTTTAATATCACACTAGAAATTTCATGTAATGGAATTGCATCTACTTGGGGATGGACTTTCGAAAGCATAGAAGACTTAAACCAATTTGAACTGAGCGATAATTTCTATTCAGATGCAGCTAATTGTGAATATCCTGAAGAGAATCCCAACTTATATTTTTTACATAAAGCGATTTGTAAATATGGTTTTATTTGAAAATTACTAAATCTTATTTTTTGTAAAACCTCAATCTTTCGCAAAAATTAGTTAGATTTTCTTATTACTTGAAAATTCACCCTTAGTCATTTCTCTCTCAACAAACAATGACCTTCCCAGAACATTCGATTCTGTTCATCTAATTCACTCGTCCCTCGTGGGAAAGCGGGAGCATAATCACCTGGGAACAAGGTAATAATGTCAAATACGCCCGCTTTTTCCATGGTGATAATAGATAGCACATTCGTTGTAGGTAACCTCACCACCTCACAGGTCCAAACCTCAAAATCACCACGTTTAACTTTGTATTTTCTTGCCTGCTGTGCTTCATCAAGTTCGCTCAATGGGAGTAAAGCCGAATTGCCTATTCCGTTTGGGAAATCGACTTTGGAAAAGGCGAATTGAATCAAGGTTTTATTGTTTTCAATGGGGTTCTGCGTTTGAGATGCTTTCTTGAGTTGCTTCAAAATATCGAGTGGTTCTTGGGCAAAATCAGCGTAAAACTTCGAGCCAATTAAGTTCAATTCTTGTTGAATTTGCGACGTGGAATAGGACGGGAATTTTGCTGCTAAGCGTCTTAATTGTTCATTGCCCTCAAATGAAAAATGACGAAGGCAATGAAATTGTCTATCTAGATTAAAAGTATAGTCGGGATAATTTAAATCCATTGACTGATATAGTTTTTAATTTTTTCAGGCATGTAAAATACAAAGCCTAGAATTGATGCAGCTGAACCAAGTATAATTAAATAAGCCGCATAATCAGGGAATTGGAAATATTGTTGAATTTTGACTGAATATTCCCAAAATGGTTCGATGGCCGACAAGGATGCTACAAATGAAACTAAGCCCAATAATAAATTCGTTTTCTCTTGAGATTTTTCTTCTACCACAGCACCAATTTCTTGTATGCGTTTCGTTAATGCCTCTACCTCATGCTCAATTTCAAGTGAGGCGCGAAGCTTTGAATTGATCATGGTAGGAAGAAAATTGTATGAAATAAACGTCAGGTTGTATATGTTTAGGAAATCACGCAACTCGGGACGCAAATCTACTTTGAAATCGGAAATACTTGTATTGAACTTAAACAAGTCGTATTTTATAAATAAGTTATGCAAGTAAATTAAAAAGTAATTTTCTCTGAACGTGGTGACCTGAAAGTCGTAACCCAAAATATTGTTACCCACAATAACGAAGGTATCTAGCAATGTCATACCCCGCCAATTTTTAAATGCTGAAAATTGAAAGTTGTCAACTAAGTATTGTTTGTACTCATCACTAGGTGCATTCATATCGGTCGATATAGCCGTACCTGGTTGGGCGACACAAGCAAGGTCATACAATAATGCGTTTTGAGTCTCTAAATCAAGTATTTCTTCGAAGTCGCAGGCGATGAATAATTTAAATTTGGTTCCCGAGTAGTCATCTAATTCTATCCCTTCTCCACGAGTTTTTTGGCCCATTAAATATTCATTAACGATGAATGAATTCCAACTTAGGTCAAGCCCTTTGACAATACCCCGTTCAAATTCACGAGCGACAAAACAGGCATCCGAAAATTGAGATAAATGTGGTCTTAATTCATTCAATTCAATACTCAAATCCAATGAAAATATGCCAAACGAATCTGAAAAAAGAAATAGGTCCACATGGTTAATGCAAATATTTATTTCTTTATCCCCCGAGACAATACATATCTGTTTTTGCGGTGCTTGAGTTAGTCGATGGACTTTATTGCTTTCCCCATCAAGTGTGTATAAATCGCGAAAGCCTTTGTAGAAATAGTCCTTATAAAAAGCCAAAGAAGCCGGACTAAAATGATGAATTTGATATCCAGATGCAATCGCATCCTTTTCAAAATTGTCATGAATGGGAAATACACCTACTATTTTTAGTAGATGAATTTTAATTGAATAATCAACGTAGTTTTTCATCACTTTAATTTAATAAATATGCTGCAGCTGCCAAAGCACTCCTTCTACCCGGACATTCTAAGCGGGCGATTCTTCTAGAATTTGAATATTGGATTATATAATCACCCTCCCATTTAGCGATTCTTCTGTAATCTGAATAGCGGATGATGTAATTTCCCTCTATTTTCAACAAACGGCTATAACCCGAATAGCTCACTAAATAATCATTTTCAAATTTATATATTCTTCTATTCGAAGGATAGTCTAGTACATAATCTCCGTCGACTTTTAAAATGCGTCGATTAGATGAATATTCCTTTACATAACATTGCCCGTAAGCTGTGGAGGTAACAAAAAGCAATAAAAATAAGTAAAAAATATATCTCATCATTTTCATATATTAATTCACAATTATTTATAAAGTGCTCGCGCGCGTTTTAAATTTCCCCAATTAACAATTAAAGGGGGATCATGCTGAACGATTGATTTAAACCTTACATTTAAGACAAAACGAGGAAAATGACCTTTAGCTATTATAGTATTACAAGAAAAATTTCTTTTCCAAACTTTCAAGGCCTCAGCGTGCAAAACACCATAATTAAGAATAAAATTTGGACTATTTTCAACAAATTTATCAAAACCTACTTCTTTGAGTTTATCTCTCAAAGTCAATATTTCAGAATCTTCTTTTAGTTGATAAACTTCACATAAAGTTGCATAATGGAATGTTTTCCCCTTGCCATCTGAATAAAACAATTTCAACTCTTTAATAAAGGGTCTTTTACAAGTACTATAGCTAGGAATAAATGCATAACGAAATTCATTTAAAGTGAAATTTGATAAAACTGCACAAAAATTAAACTCTTCAAGTCCTAAATAAGCCTTTTGTTTTTCTTTAGAAATTGGAATTCCAAAATAACTTAAAGACTGCGGCGAAGACCATCCATTTGAACTTTTATATGTTTTAGCTTTCATAGAAAATAATTTAAAATTTCAATTGCTCTTGTACTTCTATCGTATCAATGTGTTCTGGACCTAATATTGCAAACCGGATATCATAACATTTATTGAAATAGACTTGAGCATCGGTTACATTATTTGTTTCTGCTAATATTAAACCTTTTTCAAAATATGCGTTTGCCGTTTCAATATGCGAATCGCCAAAATTCGTTTCAAATATTTCTTTTGCTTTTTCAATAATATCGATTGACGGTTCCATGTCTTTTTGCAACCTTAAGCATTTTGCAAGTATTAAATATGTCCGAGCTAGTTTTGGATCACTTTCTACCTGATTTTGTAATAAAATCATGACCGATGAGTCAAGTATTTCTTTTGCTTTATTCAAATCCCCTAAACCAATTAGTGCCTTACCGACATTTCTTTTTAATCCTCCAACATTCGGATGACTTTCCCCAACATAGTTTTCAAAAATATTTAATGAGTTGGTATAATTTAAAAAGGCATTTGAATAGTCGCCTTTTTTTTCCAAAATATCACCAATTAAACTATAACTAATTGCCGTATTCGGATGGCTAGGTCCATAAAATTCAATCTTACTAGTTAATGCTTTATCATAAAAATTAATTGCTTTATCAAACTCCCCTTTTATGTTCAAAATTTTTCCAATTCGATCATAACTATTTGCCACATTCGGATGCGATTTACCGTGGTATTGAATTCGTATGGCCATGGCTCGCTCAAAATATTCTAACGCCTTGTCATATTCACCTTTTATTTCCCAAACATCTCCGATTTGGTCGAGTGGAGCCGCTATATTCGGATGTGATTCACCATAATATTGAAGATTTATGACCATCGCACGCTCATGATAACTTAGTGCCTTATCGTAATCACCTTTAATCTCCCAAATATCTCCGAGGCGAAGTAATGATGAGGCCACGTTTGGATGTGATTCACCATAGTATTGGAGACGAATGGCAGTTGCACGCTCATAATAATCCAAGGCCTTGTCGTAATCCCCTCTAGTTTTCCAGATATCTCCGATGCAATTTAATGATGCAGCCACATTCGGATGTGATTCACCATAGAATTGATAACGAATGGCCATCGTACGTTCGAAATATTCCAAGGCCTTGTCATATTCTCCTTTGGTCTCCCAGATATCTCCAATACGGCTTAATGATATAGCCACATTCGGATGCGATTCACCGTGGTATTGAAGTCGTATGGCCAAAGCACGTTCAAAAAAATCTGACGCCTTATCGTAATCACCTTTGGTCTCCCAAATACCTCCGATACGATCTAAGGATGCGGCGACGTCTGGATGCGACTCACCATGGTATTGAAGACGAATAGTCATCGTACGCTCAAAATATTCTACCGCTTTCTCGTAATTACCCTGGATCTCCCAAATATCTCCAATTCGATCTAATGTTATAGCCACATTCGGATGCGACTCACCATAGTATTGTAGTTTAATGGCTAAAGACCGCTCAAAATATTCTAACGACTTATCGTAATCACCTTTGGTCGTCCAGATATCTCCGAAGCGATCTAACGATGTTGCCACATTTGGATGCGATTCACCATAATATTTAAGTATGATAGTCATTGCACGCTCAAAAAAATCTAATGCCTTGTCGAATTCACCTTTATTCTCCCAAATATCTCCGATTCGGGTTAATGATGCACTCACAATTGGATGCGTTTCACCATAGAATTGAAAACGAATGGCCATAGCACGTTCATAAAATTCCAGTGCTTTGTCGTAATCACCTTTGGTCTCCCAAATATATCCAATACGGCTTATTGATGAAGCTACATTCGGATGCGATTCACCGTAGGATTGAAGGTGTATGACCAGAGCACGTTCATAAAATTCCATCGCCTTTTCATAATCACCTTTGGTCTCCCAAATATCTCCGAGGCGATCTAAGCATGCGCCCACATTTGGATGCGATTCACCATAGAAGTTAATATATATAGCCAAAGCATGTTCAAAAAATTCTAGCGCTTTGTCATAATCACCTTTGGTCTCCCAAATATCTCCAATACGAGTTAATGATCCAGCCACATTTGGATGTGATTCACCAAAATATTGAAGTCGGATTGCCATCGCACGCTCAAAATAATCCAGTGCTTTGTCGTAAATTCCTTTGGTCTCCCAAATATCTCCGATACGAGTTAATGATCCAGCCACATTTGGATGTGATTCACCATAGAATTGAAAACGAATGGCCATCGCACGCTCATAATTTTCCATTGCCTTGTCGTATTCACCATTAGTCTTCCAGATATCTCCAATACGTTCTAAGGAAGAAGCCACAATCGGATGCAATTCACCATAGTATTCAAGATGTATAGCTAAAGCACGCTCAAAATAATCCAGCGCTTTGTCGTAATCACCTTTGATATTGCCAATATCTCCGATTCTGATTATTGATAAAGCCACTTTCGGATGTGATTCACCATAAAAGCGAAGATGTATAGCCAAAGCACGTTCATAAAATTCCAACGCTTTGTCGTAATCACCTTTGGTCTCCCAGATATCTCCGATACGGAGTAATGAATCAGCCACATTGGGGTTTGAATCTCCGTAAAATTGAATATTAATGGCTAAGGTTTTTTCAAATTCTTCCAAGGCTAAATCATAATTCCCCAGATGACTATGAATATCTCCTTGATTATTTTGGGTCTTAATTGTCTCCTTATGAAATGGACCTAAATTAGCTTTGTTAAGATTGTACGCTTTTTGATAAAATATTAATGCTTCGCTATATAACCCCTGATTCTCCTTTATTTCTCCTTTTAAGTTTAAAATTCTACCCTCGGCGTCATTGGAAAAAATTAGTTTGTTTTGATAATATGATTCAGCTTTGATAATTGATTCCCAAGCGGAAGTTAGATTCAGCAGATGAAGTTGAGTACTCGTCAATTCTTCCAAAATATCCCCCATCAAATTACTATCCTCGGGCAATATTGTTATGGCTTTAATTAATAGTTCCTCGGATGCCTTTTCATTTCCAAACTTCGTGAAATACTTAGCCAATGCTTTTAATTCTTCAACATCCGTTAAATTTTCTTTTTTAATAAATTGTTTATAAAAAACATCCGCTTTTGATTTAGTTGACTCGCTTAAAAGTTCTATAATAAATAGTCGATTATATTCATATAAATCACCTTTGCAAAATCCTAATATTTGGTCTGCAAAATCAGTTGCTATTGGGGGACGACTTTCTTTTATATAGGCAAATGCATCTTTTAATACGTACCAATCATCTTTGCTTTCGTCTTGAAACAATTGATTCAACGTTTTTTCAGCGCCAAAAAGGGTGATGCGTTGAGATAATGCCAATGCCGCTAAATCATTTGGGAACCCTGCCAAATCGATTAGTTTGAACAATAATAAATCGTCTTGAATGGCTGCTTTATCCCAGAGAAAATATTTAATTGGCTCTTTCCAAATTGAATTATTTTCTAATTGCTTCAAAGCTAAATCCAAATCCAAATTCCTTGAAACTACATAATGGAAGGATGCTTCCATGGTAAAACATACTTGCAAACTATTGTTCCGGAAAAATTGACTTAATATACCCTTGCGGATTAATTGTTGGTGCGGGCTGTCTATTTGAATATTTTTAACAGAATCGGCTAATTCGGGTATGTCAAATAACTCGTCAAGAGAAACCTGTAACGAATTCTTACTAATCATATAGGAAGCTAATTTAACTAGGTAGTTAGCCTCTTCCGTATTTTTTTGAATTTGCTTCCACCAGAGTTCCCATAAATTGATGAATCCATTCGAAGCCTTTGGTAGGGGTTTCCCGGAATACAATTCCATAAAAAGCCGTAGCAACAAAGGATTACTCAACTCCTCTACTAATAAGGAGTCGAGGGCTAATAGATCCCTGAATGAAAATAAAGGCTTATATAATTTTGATGAGTGGCTTTTATAAAAATCCCAGGCCCCTTCTATTTCAATTTTATTTAATCCTTTTAGTAAAAATGCCTTAGTCGGCTCTTTTAATTCTTCCCCACTGCCTCCAATTTCATATAAAATAGAGTCATATTTCTTTTCTATGGGTGGTAGGTCATTGAATGTAGAAATACGCCAACTAAGTACGATTTTTAATGAGCCGAGGTTTGTTTTTGATATTAAACGTAAAACAGTATCAAGAAATGCTTGCGGGTTTTGATGTTCATTACCCCCATCAATTAAGATGATGAGTGGATTTAACTGGCTAAAATGATTGTTGATAAATGTTACTATATTGAAATCATTATTGACGTTCCAGATTTCTTTTATTACCACCTCAATGTCAGACTCATTTAATCTTATGGAACGCAATAGCATGGAATTATATCCTGCATTTTCGTATGTATTGAGCATCTGGGAAAGCAAGTTTGTTTTCCCACTTCCCGCCTCTGCAGCCAATAAAAAAAGACCAGCTTTCGCATTTATCCAACCCATTAATTCAGTTTCGGAATCTATTCTGGTTTGGTAAATACCTTCGATAAGTTTTTTTTCCTTTATTAATCCATCGAAAACCTTTGAGTTAAAAATTCCTATTTGCCTCTTCAGAATTTCAATTGAAAATTGTTCATAACTTAATTTGTCTTCCCGCTCTTTCTTCTCCAGTAAAAGTTTTAACCGTTCTAGAATTTCTCCAGATGCTTCGGATTTAAAGCTTTCCGGACTATAAAATATTACACGTTGACCTGTATTTTGCTCATATACTTGAATTTTTACGTCTTCGCTTGCACCTGCTGTAAATTGCTTTGGCAAAATATAAAAAGGGATCAAGTCCAAAACCCTTCCATCTTGGTGTGATAAAAAAACATTGGACTTTTTATCCATCAATTGACCGGGAATTAGACTTATTTCGGCACCCATCAATTCCCAGGATTCCCTTGCCTCCGATCGGATCATGCTAATACTGTTTAAAGCATTCCATTCATTGAGAAAATCAAATAAAACGGGATAGATGGATTGATATAAACCTATATATTCATCTGTCGATAAGGGGGCACCATGACCTAAATAACGATTTCGGAAATTTATCAGAGTGCCAATTGCTGTCAATTCCGACTTTCTCCAAGCAATTTGACCTTGTTCATCAGTGAATTGGGATTCAGTCTTATACTTCTTAGCTGATTTAGCAGTTTCTAATGTTACATAAACGTCCTTAATTTCTGGGAATACCAAACTGGAGTTTTCAGCCTCTAGCTAATTAATAGCTTCTCTGATAAAGGCATTCCAATTACCAAATGAGGGTTGGAATAAATTATTACGAAATTGTTCGTTTAGTTTAGCTGATTTTAAAGGGGAATTAAAATATTCGGAAGCAATTATTAATCCTAAGTATTTTAATCCATTTAAAAATGTATAAGCTAAAAGTTCAAGCTTATTTCTACCATTTGCCTCTTCCAACATTCTCTTATACGGATAGGCAACTACGTAAGGTAAACGAGCGATTAACAATAATTCTTCTTGAGAAATCGTTGATTCAATTGTTTCCTTTTCCAAAGGATTTTGGCAAACTGGACAGTTCATCGCCAAAGGGAAAGATGCTTTAGAAATAGCAATTGCACATGTTTGATTACTACAGATATAATTCATTTAATTGCTATTTAAATCTTTTAAATTTTCAATCAAAGCCTCATTTTCAATATTATCCCCTTTACAGTTTTCAATCAATTCATTCGAAATAAAGGTAAATTCTTCTGCTTTACCCAACTGCCGGTACAATTTTGCCAAGGCTAATCGAGACTTATTCGTAAAATAATGTACCATGCCTAATTTTACTTTTCTGATTTCATAAGCTTCCAAATGCAAGGCTAAAGCCTCGCTTATATTCATTTGCAAACCTCTTAAATTAGCCAATTCGTATAAGGTGATTGCAACATCTTGGTGTACTCGACCAAACCTCTTTTCTCTAATATTTAATGCCTTTAATAGCAACTCCTCGGACTTTTCTAGTCGATTAGTTTGCATGTAGATTATGGCTAAATTGATATAGGGTATGCAAACTTTGGTGTTGAACTCGCCCAACAATTTTGATCTCACGACCATCGAATGATGAATCATAGGTTCAGCGTTGATCCAATCCTCCTGATAAATATAAATAGATCCTACATATCCGGACGAACTTGCTGATGTTAAATGTATTTTCCCATTTTGGGTCAGCATAATTTCATGCGCTTCCAATGCCAAATCAAGTGCTTCCGATAAACGGTTTGCTTGTTTGTAGGCTTCACTCAAACGTAACATGTTTTGAGCCGCTAACACATCAAGATTATTTTCTTTTAACCGTTGAATGATTTCAATGTATTTTTCGGTGGCCTCCTTCGTTTTTCCCGTACTTTTTAATTGATGTGCGACATGCCCATAAATCATCAAATGTTCTTGAGTGAATTCAATCTATTGTCGTGTTAATTGCTATCCAAATGCATAAATAGCAAGGGCCAGTTTTTTTTCAGAATATCGCAAAATCTCTCTGCCCATTTCGACCACTATTCCGATCGCTAGTCGTATATCCCTATTGGTTTTGAAATCATATGATTCAAAGTAATTCATGATTTTACCATAGAGTTGGACTACCTCGTCTTTTTCAACGTGTTTACTTAATTCGGCGAATAGACCAAACTCTAATAGGGTTGTCGGATTAATTTCTTTCCAAATGATATTGGCAATAGATTTGTTCACTTGTGGTTTGCCTGAGTAGGCAAAAAATTCAACGACTTTTTTGATGACTATGAGGTCCGCATCTGATTTTTCCGCTAAAATGCTTACCAGTAAATCAGCCCCGTTCATTTGAATGTCTTTGGCTAGTGCCTGGACGCTTGAAACGGTAAATTGAGGATATTTGTCAATGAATTCAGGTAAAAATGAATTTTGTTTAGCGTCGATGAATAAACTCAGACAATGTCCAATACCCTCATTTAAACCATTCAGTTTATTGCTAATCAGTGAATCAATCAGATCAAAAATACCTGATTCGGTTTTTGCTTGTTGGAAGAGCAGATTTCCCAACACGAAGTGAAAATATCGCTCAACAGTAAAGCTGACGCATAATTTTTCAGCTTGGACCGTTTCCGTAAGAACCCCCTCAAGCAACATTTGTTGGTAGGGGGAATCAATCTGAATACTCTTTACCTCATCTCCAATCTGCTCATCGTCGAACAAGGCATCAACCAAAAGGCTAGTGCGCTCATTCTGCAGCATGAGTTCTGCTAGCCGAAGTAGGAGAAGGTTGTTAGAGGTCATTTAATTTTTGAACGAGGAGTTTGGTATGAGGGTGATCTTCCCCATGCGAATCAAAAAATATGTTATATGCCTTGTTATAATATTTCTTTGCACGTATTAAATCTCTTTTTTCTTTGAAAACATTTCCAAAATTGGTGTAAGTTATTGCTGTAGAAGGATGTTGATTACCAACGGTTTTTAATTTGATTGATAATGATTTATTAAGGTATTTAATGGCCTGATCGTAGTCACCAATATCAATAAACAATTTCCCTAGATTGCTATAATTTGTGCCTAATGAAGGATGTTGGTTACCATGGATTTTTATTTTAATCGCCAATGAATTCTCAAGATATTTTTTGGCTTTTTCATAGTCACCTTTATTAACATAAGCAGTTCCTAAATTATTATATGATTGCTCTAATTCGGGATGTACATCGCCATAGACAATTAGTCTAATTGCTAAAGACTTTTCATAATAAAAAATGGCCTTATCGTAGTCACCTTTCTCATCCCACTCATATCCAAGATTGTTGTAGGTTATTGCGGTTGATGGATGCTGATATCCATATACTTTTAAATCTATCGTTAATGACTTTTCATAATATTCCATGGCCTTATCGTAGTCTTTATCACTCCAAATATAACCTAGGTTGTTGTATGTTATGGCAGTTAAAGGATGTTGATTTCCATGGACTTTTAAATTAATTGACAATGATTTCTCAAGGTATTCTATGGACTTTTCAAAGTTTCCATAATCGCATAGTAATATTCCTAGGTTGTTGAAGGATTCCCCAGTTGACGAATGCTGATTACCATGTATATTTAATCTGACAGATAATGCTTTTTCATGATTTTCTATTGCCTTCTCATAATTACCGACAAATGAAAATAGCTCTCCAACTGAATAATAATACTTTGAGAGTAAATCACTTTCTTCCATTATTTGAAAATATGCAAGATTCTTAAGTTTACTATTTCTATCTTTCTCAGGTATGTGCTTAATCGATTTCACATATAAAATTGATTTTTTTAAATTATCAGGAACAATTAATTCATTGATTTGCTGATAAATTAAAGCGATAAGGATATTCTTTTGCGTTTCCTCTAAATAACTAATTCCATTACTTAGCGCATCGATATCGTTATCCGTGGGGTCAGCAAAAAGTTGGGACGTCACTTTTATTATTTGATTAACATATGCTAGGGTAAGTCTGTCCTCCGAATTGATTTGACCATTAATATTTAAAAAAGAATGGGCTAGAGGTTTACTGCATAAATCTAATAATTCGCCTCCTGAATCAATTAGCCACATCAACCTCGATAAATCATCCCTGTTAACATCCCTTATCAAACATTGCTCAACCCCCTCTTTAATGCCATTTAATTTATTCTGTTCAACAATTTGCTTCAAGACCTCCGTTCCTTTACCTTCCGTTTGATTGTATATCACTTCTCCTAGTACATAATGAAAATAGCCTTCAACCGTGAAACTTACATACAACTTTTCTTCTTTGACTGACTCGGTTAAGACACCCTCCAATAACATTTGTTGGTAGGGTGAATCAATCTGAATACTCTTTACCTCATCTCCAATCTGCTCATCGTCGAACAAGGCATCAACCAATAAGCTTGTGCGCTCATTCTGCAGCATGAGTTCTGCTAGCCGAAGTAGGAGAAGGTAGTTAGAGGTCATTTACAACAAGTTTCCATAAGCCTTCCTTATGATTGTATATCAATTCATTTGAATCTTTAATCGATATGAAGGTCCCTTCAGTTAAAGGAGGAATCTCACCTTCAAACTTCAAATCTTTAAATCCCTTCCTATTTGACAATTGCCAAACTGATAACCTTTTTTGAAGTTCAGGATCTTTGCCTAAAACAGGCGAAGGAACTTGCCCAGCCCAGTTCACAACTAAATTTAACTCTTCTATGAAGCCCATAGCACCTTCGTGTCGAATTGATTCGTGATTAGGCTCTAACATCGTTTTCCATTCTAAAGTCACAAGGTCTAATTCATATGAATCCCTGAGCCAAGTAAAATAACCCAAGCCGTTATGGCTACCTAATCCTAATCGGGGTTTATGCTCACGCTGAATTCCTGTATCACTTCCAATCCCTGAAAGTAAGACTACCTTAGTATTGTCATTTGTATGTAATAATTGGCCATTTCTAGGGTATGGAGAAATGCCTGGTTTATTTTCTTTAATTTGTTTCCATTGCTTTAACTCTAAATCATATACCCAAAGCCAATTCTTGTAGGTATAATACCCGTACCCTCCAAATTCATATAATCTATTACTTACTGGATCATACCCGAAAGAGGCTCCACAAGCATGTACATCATGTACCCCAAAGGAAATGCGAGACCAATTGCCATCAGGTTTATTCAATGCATAAACAGTAGAACGAATAGAAGACCAGGCATAGAATATTTTTTTCTGGTTATTATACACAAATCGACTACAACCCTCTGGCCAATGACTTGGACTGAATGAAACAATTTTATTTCTTTTCTTATCCCAGAATTTTAACAATTTTATCTCAACATTGAAGAACCAGATTCCATCCGAATCAATCATCCAATTATTCGATTGATATCCCTTCAAGTCCTCCGAAAATTCCCATTTACTCCAAATTCCATACAACTCGGTTTCGACCGAAAGCGGCGGAAATTCTTCCATAGAAATATAATGTGTACAATCATTTATGCCATTAGTAATATTCTCTTTTAGATTGAGTAATCGAGTGGTAAGTTCCTTCCTCTCATCATAATCATAAGCATAACGTAAAGCTTCTTGAATCAGAGATAAAGCCTTTCCTGTATCAATTAATCCAGTATTTTTTGCTGATTCCTCCAATGATACGATTAAACAGTATAAATAGAAATAATCCGTATGTTCAGGTGTTTTAAATGGAATTGCCTCCACGAATTTCTTCAACCAAGGAATAGCCTGCCCATAATCACCCAAAGCATATCTATTCTCTTGCAAATAATGTATGGCTTTTAAAGTGTGAGGATGATATTTTCCTAGATTTTTATAGTGGTAATTATAAGCTAATTGGAATTGCTTATCAGCATATTCAAAAAGATCTATTTCCAAACCATCTAATAAGGTCGGATCAGCATCTCCCCACCGACCTGTCCCTCGTAACCCTCTCCAAAAATTAACAAGACCAATATATAAGTCAATTTCAGCCAATTCTATGCTTTCTGATGATTCTTCAAGCATAATATTTTTTGCCTTTTCAAAGTATTCAGTTGATTTTATTACTTGCAGACCAAGTGATAAATATGCAAATCCTAAAAGGCGATAAGTATTTTTAAGTTTATCCTTTTGTGGTGACGTTTCTGATTCCCTCATTTCGGCAGCACGGGTTAACGAAGACATTGCAATCTTATACCCATCTGAACCAGATCGTTTATACTCGCTATCACCCAACTTTTCCAATGCTATTACCAGTAATTCATCATCTTTTCTTTTCTCAGCCTCTTCGATAAATTGAGTAAAATATTGTTTTGCTTGGTCAAGTGCATTCAGATCTGTGTAGAACGAAATTAAGTTAAGAGCTTCTTTAAAATCTTTTCTATTCTTACTTTGTAGTAATCCATTCAATGTTTGATTGAGCTGGATTGATTCTTTAATTATTCCATCTAATTGATCTACAACCGCTTGCTTTTGATTACCTAAAAGAATTCCGCGTACATGTTTGATAACATTCCAATCACTCACGGTGGGCTCTTGCATTAGTGTATTATATACGTCTTCCACCTTATTTTTCATAAAGGCATGTACTAAAGGGAATTTCGCTAAATCCTCAACATCTCCACCCGCATCAATTAAGGATATAATTCGTTGAAGACTCCCATGATTTACTTCTTTTATTAGGCACTGTTCCACCCCTTCCTTAATCCCATTTAATTGATTATTTTCAAGCAAAGTGATAAAATAGCTATACTCTTTGTCTTTTGAATGATCAAAAATAACCTCTCCCAAAACAAAGTGAAAATAACCTTCAACTGTAAAACTTATGTAGAGTTTTTCATCCCTGACCGATTCAGTTAACACTCCTTGGTGCAACATTTGTTGATAAGGAGAATCTATTTGGATACTTTTTACAAAATCTGAAATGACTTCATCATCGAAAAGTTCATCAACAGCAATATAATGCTGTTGTTGCTTAAGCATACATTCAGCAAGGTGATATAATAATAGGTAATTATCCGTCATCGCCTATTGAGAGATTAGTTTTTCATGATACAAAGTCCAAATGCTTGTGAATCCTCCACGGCTTTTTGGCAAACCCTTCCCATTATTCAACTCTAGGAATAATCGAAGTAAAAGTGGATTATCGAGTTGATCACTTAATGATCGATCATGATAAGTTAATTCTTCATAGGTAAAGTTGGGTTTTCTTCGAATTTTATCTTGTTTATCAGCAACATATTTATTCCATGCACCCTCTACTTCCACCTTATTCAATGGCTTGAGCCAATGGCATGATTTAGCTATGAGACTTTCCTCACTAGTACCCTCTTTGGCATCACTATAAATAAGAGATTCAAATTTTTCATCTGCAACAGGCAATTCACTTTTCGTGTTGACTCGCCAACTCAATATAATTTTAATATGACCACCTAGTTGCTTAGCTAAAAATTGAAGAATGGAGTCAAATAGTGCCTTCGCATTTGAATTTTCATTTGCGCCATCAATTAATATCATCAGCGGATTTTCTTGTTCATATTGTATAAATCCAGCCTCTTCAAAGGAACTTGCTGGAGATAAATTCAGTCGGTAACACAACTCCTCCCAGATATCCGGCGTCCGAAAACGATTCCCTCGTAGTAAAATCGTATCTAAGCCACGTTCGATGTATTGTCGGTTCATCTCCACCAACAAATTTGTTTTACCACTACCTGCTTCCGCGGCCAAAAAGAATAAGCCCGCGCGGGCTCCTATCCAGGAGCGTAAAGCTAATTCCGCATCTTGTCGTTCTTGATAGATACCCTTAATGACTTTCTTTTCGCTTAAGAGCGATTGATTTGTAGCCTCATTATTCTCTTTCAAAAGTGCTTTCCAACGCTCCTCATCCAAATCTTTTATTGATACCGGCTCCTGCTTCTCCTTTTCTCTAATCATCAGATTCAATTGCTCCAATACCTTTTCATTGTTGGTTTCCCCATGAACGCTTTCTGGGCTAAAAAATACGATCCGGCTACCCGTATTTTGTTCATACACCATCAACTTTGCCCGGTCAGCTACTTCTTTAATGAAATATTCTCCGGGTAAAATAAAGAAAGGGACAATACTCATCTCCTGGTTTTCTGCATTAAGTAATGCCACATTGGACTTTAACTTTTGTCTCAAATTAACCTGTGTAATTTCATCCCCCATTAAACGCCATGAAATGGTCTTATCACTGCTGACAATGGTATAATTTTTGCAGAATTCGAGTTTAACTAAAAGCTCATTTAAAAGCTTGAAATTTTCCTCCCAGAGTGATGCGCACTTTTGTTCTGATGGCACGGTCCCGTGCCCTAAATAATGATTTCGAAAATGAATTAGCTTACCGATTGAGGAGGTTCCATTTGCTTCATAGGGCTTCGTTTCCACCTCTGCATAATATGCCGGCAATTCTTTAATAAACCATTCGTGATTATGTTCACTTAATGCTTGAATGGCACTACGCATAAAGGCATTCCAATGTCCGAATTGAGGTCGATAAAGGAAGTTTTTAAACGCTCGATTTATATCCCCGATTTTCAACTGGCTATTGAAATACTCGGAGGCAGTTAATAAACCCAAATACTTTAAATAATTCAGAAAAACCTCTTTGATTAAGTGAAGTCGTTTAAAATTATCCTCCTCTTCCAATGCTCGCTTATATGGATGAGATATGAAATAGGGATAAGTTTCAATGATTTTAAGATCGCTATCATCAGGATGGATGGCCTTTAATTGGCGAACATTAGATTCATTTTCATTGAGAGCCTCTTGTGTTAGTTGGTCAGTCGTGGTGAATAAATAATTCGCTGATTGGTATTCCAAGGAAATGGTGCCGCTACATGATTTGTTAAACCCATGTAAGCTTGATCCACTTTTTGCATCCGTAAATTGAAATCTATTACAGATTTTTAGGGACGTAATAAAAGCATGAACGATGGGTTCATAGGTTTCATAAATTTGTTTGCTCTCACTTTCGGAGTAAACGGTACCATGACCCACATACTTATTACGGAAATTGATTAATAGTTCAACGGGCGTATTGGTGACTTCAATTAATTGCTTCTGGCCTTTTCCGTCAATGACTGTGTTTCGAATAGTCATTTTTTTGATCGGAAATTGTTTTATGCTTTTTAATGTGACTCCTAACAGACTTGCTAATTCCGGGGATAGACTTTTTGATTCTTTTGCGTCAAATTCTTGAATCAACTTCGCCATTGTAGAGCTCCATAATCCATGGCTATCCTTAGTCATAAGAGCTTCAATAGATGGCTCTAATGAATCGCTAATAAGGTTCTCGCGTTCAGCTATATGGATAAGTGCATGTCCATATAATCGAAAAAATCCCAGGAGTATATCTGAGATTAAATGTAGTTTTTTAAAATAATTACTTGATTGATAAAGCGCATATAAAGGAGATGAAACATGAACAGGTAGTTCATGTAACTCATTCATTTTATCCACCTCAATATTTGATTTATATATCATATTTCAATTAATTAAATTTTACGATTTATTGTTTTCAACCTCGTTTAATATGGATATCATTTCTGGGGAATACCAGCTTTTATATTCAATCATAAATTCTTTTAAAACATCGCTGATTTCTAATTGACCAACGATAAAATTCTTCCATCTAAGCCATATATATTTAGGAATATTCTCTCGTTGTAAAGTGACATTATCACAATAATTGGCAATCATTTCACAACAAATTAAAACTTCAACTTTATGTTCTGAATTCGGATCTAATTTTTTGTTATTGTAGAAGTAAGCATAGAGAAAAGTGTTGTCATGAATCAATTTTAAAATTTCATAAGACAAACCGCACAAACTTGTATAAGTTTCACCCCTAGTCGCTAGCGCCTGTTGTTTAATTTGACGAATCACAAAATAAAATCCAATAATATTAACTGAAATAGAGGCAAGCGAAATGTAAATATCTATACTCATGATGCTTATTTTTTTATATCCTTAAAATTATAAACCTCCCTACAAAACAATTTGAATTCCAGTTGAAATACTATAATAATAATCAGAAATGGGTACAACTCTGTTAGAGTCATACATATGATCATAGTGAATTTGAAAATTTACTTGTTTTGATACATTAAAGTTCAAATTGCAATCCCAAAACCATCGTGGGTTTAAAAATTTATTTGTTAAAGGAAACTGGACAAACGAAATGGCAGAAAAGTCAATATTCTTAGAAATTTGAAAAGCAGATTTAATGTAGGAATTAAACCTAAACAAACTTTTGTTTATCACAGCTGCGTTTAAAGGAATTAAACTTTCTTTTACACCTATCCAGTTCCAGCTTTCTTCTTCTCTAAAAATACCCGTTGCTGTAATAAAATCAAAGCCATTTTTTTCTACCCAACGTTCGCGAAGATTAATACCTTGTAGAAGTCTCTTTTCCATCCCCCAAGCACCATTCCATTGATATTGTAAATAAAACTCAGGACTAAATTTTCTAGCATCATTGTCTCGAAAGCGTACCTGAATTACGCCTTCATTTTGGATTAATTTTCCTCCATTACTGGTTATACTACTATTGATTGAATTGATGAGAACATATTTATTTTTAAATATTCGATCATACTCAAAATGTGAATTAAAATCAGTTACATTATTTTTCTGCTTGTCAGAATTAAAGCTAAGTGTGCTAGAAAGCAAATAATTCTTTATTAATGTATCTGAAATTCTTTCCCGGTCAATGACCAATACTTGTCCAATCAACGAGCAATGGATAAATAATGAAAAAAAAATTAGTGAGGTTTTTTTCATGAATTCCCCAAATGTTTAGTCGGTATAATTAAAATAATCGAGGGGTTTGAGGGTAGGGGATAAATGCCTCAAATATCATCTCCATGCCACCGGCAACAAACTGGGTAATAACCAAAATGATGGTTCCAGAAATTAAGGCAACCGCAACATTCTTGTTTTTGATTTCCTCAAACTCATTTAATCCTTGTGTTAACCAATTGAATAAAACAAATGAAATCCCCACAATTAATCCAGAAACAAGCGTGCTAATTAAGAAAAAGCCTGTAATCGTATAGCTCGCTCGACCAAGTACCTCTTCCATTTGAAGCCCCATATTCATCAAACGATTTGTGAAATCAACAGCAGGTTGCAAAGCAGAATTCACCATTTTCCCCACGGAAAACAAAACAAAGGACATAAGTACTCCGAAGGCTAAATTATCATAGCGAACCTCCATTTTGTCTAGGAATAGTTTTTTCATTAACCAGAACACGAAAAAACTCAATAAAATACCATAGATCAGGCCTAATACGACCTCCAATACTCCTAAATAAAGTGCGATGTTGTTCATGTTTTACTTTTTTAATTTGTGATGGCAATATGCCACTTATCCATATCCGATATTTCAGGCGACAACTCACCTGGTTTGAATCCCGGCGCAGTCGTCTCCCATACTAAATAATTGTGCTTATAATTCCCGACAGATTTTCCCTTCAGTGGTAAATCGATACCCAATATACAATGCCCATATGCTTCACTGATCAGCATTGCAACGGGAAACTTAAATCGACTTAATAGTTCAAAACATAATAATGCGCGCGTATCACAGTCCCCTTTTAAATTGTGCATAAACTCATAACCTCCTTGAACGCCAAATTTGATATTTGGTAAACATTCCTTGCCATCCTTATGGTATTGAATTAAAAATGAACTGCCACTTTCCCGAATCGCTTGTTGGCAAGATTGATCATGAACTAAGACATACGGGATGCTTTGAATCGACGTGACAATCGCCTCCGCTAATTGTTGTCTATTCCATTTATTTGCTGTGTTTAAACTGTCAAATAGATGGGCATAAACTTCAACGGTATTTTTATCCTTGTCTACCAAATTTTGATAAATTTCGGAGAAGTCGTTTGATTCGAAATTATTTCTAAATTTGAGCGAATTGTCAAATTCTGGATAGTAGGTGTAATATTTACCGGACAATTGATTTATTTGGTAATCCTTCCATTGCCTTACGTGTAACAAGGAATCTCCTGTTTTAATAATCTTATTGTTTTTGATAAAATCCTCCTTTGATTGATCTTCATTCACCGATGAATTATCTCCGCCGAAAACAAACCACAAGGCCATAATAGCCAATAGGCCTAAAATCAGTCCTCCAATCAAATTGAACACTTTTTTTAAGAGACCAAAGCCCGCTGTGAAATAATTAAGGAGTACCCAGATGAAAGCGACAATCGCCAAAAACTTAAGTAGTCCGTAGTTTTTAGTGATGAGGGAATACAACAAAAGTAACCCTAGAATTACTAAAATGAATTTACTAAATGGACTCCAGGATTGATCCTTCAGAGAACTTCTAGGTCGGTAAATATCCACCGGAGTTCCTGCATCATCAGATGTGTCAGGAGTTAGGTTTGAATAACCAACGGATAATTTTTTGAATGACCATACTAAGTATATAATACCGGCTATAAATACCAACGGGAACCATACTGTATTAAAAAACAGATACAGTAAAAACGCGATAATTAATAAGGAGATTAAGAAATTCTTCTTTTCTGTCGCGAAAAACGATTTTAGGCGTTTGTTTATTGGACGTAATTTGACCTCATTTAGGATTGGAGTGGTATCTAATACGCTAGTCGTTACTGTTGTTGGTCCATTAATTACCGTTGTGGTAGTTTGGGCAAACGTCTTTGGGTCAGGAATCGTATATTGAATCGTCCGGCAAAAGTAAACGGTACCCTTAATTAAGTAATTATCTTCATCATCTAAACGAATTTTTTGAAGAAAATTGAGCTGATTGACTAGCATTCCCTCGAGGTCCTCGTTAAAGGCTAGCTCATCATGACTCGCTCCTTTAAAACGAATTTTTACGTCTTTAATTTGAGAATCATATTCTATATAAGGGTGCTTACGCTCCAACTTGGGATCATAATCATCTAGAATAACGGCATTCGAGATTTCAATATTTTTTAACCTAATATCATTTACTTGACGTGACCCCGTTGACAAATAGGTTTCGTCAAAAGTCGATATCGCCTTCAATTCACCTTTAACCCATACTTTTTTTGTTCTAAGCGCCATTAGTGTTGCTCAATAAATATGCGTTTTTTAAAGCCTTGCACATTATAAAATTTATACATCTGCTTAGCTCCATCATCCATATTAACCAAATAGACTTCCGCTGTACAAATGCCATATTTACCATTACTCAGTGCCTCAAAATCAATAATGTTTTGTCCGTACCGCATATTTTTTAAAATTACTTCTTGCTTTGAATTGTAAACTTCTAACGAATTAGCCAACTCCCTACCATTTAAACTTAATCGAATTTTATCGCCGTCTTGGCGATTGGAATCAAAAAAAACGAGTTTATAATTACCAGGAGGGACAACAAAAGTTGTATCAGAAAATTTATTTTTGCCTTTGCGCTCTAATTTTTCGCTTTGTTGAATTTTTTCTTTGCCTGTGGGGATATCCAATTTAGCATCATTTTTAATCGCGTCTTTGTTCGAATCAGTCCAAACTTTATTGGAGTAATTTATACAACCCTTGATTAAGAATAGCATGAGGAACAATAAGCCCAACAATCGTAAGATTGGCCAAATACAACCTGCTCTCTGTAAGGAAGGAATATCAGATCTGGTGTAATTGCCTGGTAACATGGGCAATGCCCATGAAAACCCGAACCAACTCATAATTAAGCCCCAACATCCTAAACCTGGTTGGACCGGAGTCTGAGGAACCGAGATTGTCTCTGTTTTTTGTACGGCTTTGGTGTTGATTGAGGGCTTTTTTACAGCGGCTATAGGTTTTGGATCACCTACTTTGAAATAAAGCTCTCCTTCGATTTCCCCAAAGGTATATCCTTCCTTTAAGAAAGAATAGTTGATAATCGGGTCTTTGATAAAACATTCGGGTCGATAAACAGAAGTTCGGAGGAAATTAACATTTTCAAAGTATGTTTTTTGAAAATGGATGGCTAGTTGATCATCTAAGGTTGAGTGAAAATAGCTCCCTTGTTTTACTTGGGCAATCATGGATTCCCAAGAATCATTTGGAATGACTGCCGTATTGCTAATGTTAATGTCTTTGTATAAAATGATATCAAATACTCGAATGGATTTGGCATTCGTTTTATTTGAAATAATTAATAAAACCTCATTCTCTAGATGTTCTGGACCTCTGAAAAGGGCCTTAACATGTCCAAAGGCGAAAAAAGACTCTTCGGCCTTTTTATCGTAATTTTCTGGAGTTAAGTATATACTCATACTAATTCATTGGTTAAAAAAGTATCGAGTTGGTTTTTCAAAGCCACTTTCTCTGACTTAAATTTCGTCGCAGGTAAAAATGGATCAGAGCTTTCTTCTATAGATTTTGTATATCCGTAAGATTCCATCAATTTCTTGATTTCATTATTTGATTTTGTGTATTCTGCCTTGATAAAATCTACTGTATTTCCCTCTAATTTGATATCTAAATCCGACTCTGAAAGCACCATTCGGTAGCGTAAATAGAATGGATAGATAAATAAAAAGAGCAAAGTGCTAACCATTAAAAACGCGATGAACGACAGGTTTTTTAAAAAATGTTGAATCCGGTAAATACCATATTTACTGTATTGGATTGAAAGTTTAAGTTTTTCCAAACCTGCATCGTATTCTTTTTCAAGCGATTGGATCTTGATGGGCAAATTGATTAGTTCTTGATTATGCATTAAATCCCAATCTAATAATTGCTTGTTGGCCAAACTTAAATCAACTAACAAAAACTCCTTGTGAAACTCATCAGCAGCCTTTTCAATCTCAATTTCTACGCGCTTTTTATTTTGTTCAATTGTGGCTCGTTCAGATTGTAATTTTGTCAATTGATTACTCAAAGTGTTAATCTGTTTACCATAAAGACTAGGATAAGCTTTCTCGTAATTACGAATAATTTCTTGACCATGCTGATCCTCTAAATTTGAATAGAACATCATACTTAATCCCAAAGTAAGGCCGCAAAATATGGTAAATGCGAAGATAATGATGTAAATAACTCGCAGGATGATACTCAGAATCAATTGGGGTTTTTCAGGTACCGATTCATAACTTAACTCCTCAACCTCCAACTTAGTTAGGCCGATGATTATCTGTTTATTTGCTAAAATCTTCTTTTCTTTCTTCAGATAGCTCGACATTCTAAATCCTGAAAGCAAGATTAGCGTGATAGAAACATAGACAAAAGTGAATAAGGCTCCAGTGATAATTCCCGCTATCCATGAGAATGAAATGAAATAAAATAGGATTACTGCACCCACAGCAAATACTGCGAATTGAATTTTTAACCAAAGTAGGATTTTTTCTACTATGGCCAAATCATTAACACTTGGAAGAATTTTTCCACCAAGTGTTAATGAATCAACAACTAAATATCTGAGGAGTTTCAAGGTATTTATAAGAATTTAGCTGGATTATCTTTAATCTCAGAGTTCATCAGGTTTGTCCAACTTTCATTTGCCCCTTTAGCTACATCTGACATTGCATCAACTTGCAAATACTTGTATTCCACAACAGCTTTGTCACCTTCTACATGAGGAGGTAATTCAATAATTCCTGACTTAGCTAAAATTAACTTCTTTTTATTTTCTTCTAAATAATCATAGGGTCCTTTAATCATCATCAACTTAAAGAAAATTGGCCCCGTTTCAATCATTAATAGAAGTGCCATAATCACCCAAGGGACCAAGCCTCCAATCTCATGAGAAATATGAATTCTAGCTAATAATCCATCGAGCTGATTCTTTCTTTTTATATTATCTTTCTTCAAATCTTCGCGCTCTGACTCAATATTCTGAACTTTTTCCCTGTAAATAGTTGCATTTTTCTGTAAACGCTCTATTTCAGGTTTTGCTGCCTCCACGGATTGCAAACGCTCTAATTCTAATTTATCTAAATTTGCTTTTTTACTCCGATATGCTGGTCCCATTCCAACAGAACCATTCGCCGTTTTTCCTGCAGCCTCATCATCCAATGCTTTCATTTGATCTTTTAATTCTAAACGACGCAACTCAAAATAAGCTTGTTTATCTTTAATCTCTTTCTCTACTTTATCAAGTTGGACCTTCCAAGAGGCTGCCTTTTTGTTGATGATGGTATCAGATTCAGCATTCAATTTTTCCAAATAAGCATTCTGCTTACTTTGTAATTCCGCATCGATTTCTGACTGCATAATACGGATCTCCAAAGGGGCTGACATTGTAACGCCAATAATCACTGCCATAATGATACGTGGGATTGCATTTAACAATTCTTTGAAGGATATGCTATCTTTTCCATCACCCTTTCCAGTAGATGAAATAATAAAACGGTCAAGGTTGAAAATCATTAAGCCCCAAACGATACCCCCGATTACTGATCCAATAACCGTGCCTACAAATAAGGTGCTATCAATGGCATCTCCCTTGGGCGAGAAAATTGTGTAGAAAGCATAGCCAGCCGAAAAGGCTGCCAAGATGCCGGTGGCCAAAACGATACCCCCAAGACCAGCATATTTTGAGTGATCCGAAGGTGGGCAATGTTTATCTAATAATTCAACGTCTGCACCAGCACAATTCCATAAAAAACGAAGAAATCGGCGACTTCCAGGTGCTTCTTGCGCATTGTTTGAATCTGTAGTTTGTTCAGTTACCATAATGAAAAGAATTATTGGGGATTAAGTTGAGACAAATTAATAGGATGCGTGTTTTTCAACTCGCAACTTGTTATCGTTAATTTAGTAGTTTTTCTTTCGATATCGATACCGTCAACGGATAATCGATTTAACACAACCTTTACCATTCCCGACGGTTTTACAGGTATTTTCTCCTGGAATTCAATAGTAAAATTAGGTCGAGGGGCTTCATTCTCAAGAAGTGTTACTTGTTTAATCTGAAATGGGGTCCATTGAATATTCCAGACCCAATTTTCCATTAGCTTCTCTTGAGGAATTGTTAATTCATAATTACCTGATTCCGCATTGAATACTGAAAATCGAACAGTTATGAAAGGGAAAGCAACTAAAAAGAATTTAAATTTATTTGAAGCAATAACTTCTTTCATTATTAATGAAAATTAGGTTGTTCATAAAAATAGCGACAATAATTTTGTTCATCAAAATCTTATTTAAAAACTTATTTAGTGGCAATAAGGCAAATAAATCTTAACAAAATGCAATCAGTATAATTGTTTATTGTTCCAAATATTTAATTTCGGAAAATTCAATAATCTCCCCTATGCAAATGTTTAAAAAAATCAGTGAGTCTGAAACGATAATCACTGAATTAATGATTCCATCTTATTCCAACTTTAGTGGCAAGATTCATGGAGGGATTCTTCTTTCTTTAATGGATAAAGTTGCTTACGTATGTGGTGCCAAACACAGTGGTGAGTATTGTGTTACTGTGGCTGTGGAAGGAGTAGAGTTTTATAATCCTGTTGAAGTGGGAGATTTAGTATCCATTAAAGCATCAATAAATTATGTAGGGAATACAACTATGATTATTGGAATGCGGGTCGAAACTTTGAAACCTAAATCTGGAGTCGTGACACATACTAATTCTTGTTATTTTACGATGGCGGCTAAGAATGAGATGGGAGAGCTTTCGCAAGTTCCTGGGTTAATTATTGAGAATGAAACGCAAATACGTCGTTTCTGCGAAGGGAAATTGTTAAGACGGTTTTCGGCAGAGAAAAGAAACATGCTAAAATCAGATTTGAGTAATATGTCGCAAAAGGAAGTTAGACAATTGTGTGAAGGGGAGAAATGTGAGTTGTACCGTTAAATAAATTTTAACTTATTTCAAAACCTTTTGTATGACAAAAACTATATTTATCAGACCATTTCATTAAATACTCATACGAATGCTTTACATTATACTTGCTTTTATTGCTAGTTTTATTTTGCTAGTAGGTATTTTAGATTTAAGTCAAAAAACACACACATTAAAGCGCAATTTTCCTGTTTTTGGTCGATTCCGTTATATTGCCGAGGCCCTAGGACCTCCCATTCGGCAGTATTTTATTGCTAACAATCGAGAGGAACTTCCTTTTAATCGCTCCCAGCGATCTTGGATTTATGCGTCTTCTAAAGGTGCCAACAGTTACGAGGGTTTTGGCACGGACAAGGATATTTATGCGGCTAATTACATCTTTATAAATCCGAAGATGTTTCCCTATAAACTTGAAATAAATCATATTAATCATAGCTCGAACGACCCTTGTTTTATTCCTTGTGCCAAGGTAATGGGTTTATCACATAATCGTACAAAACCTTACAGACCTTATTCCATCGTGAACATATCTGCAATGAGTTATGGTTCTCTTTCAGCGCAAGCACAGTCATCTCTAAATCAAGGTGCCGCGATGGTGGGTGCTTACCATAATACAGGGGAAGGAGGATTATCACCTTATCATCAACTGGGTGCTGATGTTGTTTTCCATGTGGGTACAGGTTATTTCGGTTGTGGAATTACGGGAGATGATGGTTTAAGATACTTTAGTTTTGAAAAACTAGAGGAATTGGTTTTAAATAAATACCCAAAGGTGAAGGCCATTGAGGTTAAGTTGTCTCAGGGTGCCAAACCTGGAAAAGGAGGTGTTTTGCCGGCTAAAAAAAATACGCCTGAAATTGCTGCTATTCGTGGCGTGGAACCATATACGGACGTTCTTTCTCCTTCCTATCATACAGCATTTAGTAATGTTCGTGAGTTGGTCGATTTTATTGAGGAGATAGCAAATAGAACAGGTCTACCTGTTGGAATTAAATCTGCAGTTGGTGATTTAGACCAATGGAAAGAATTAGCTGAAATCATGAAAAAGGAAAACAAGGGGCCTGACTTTATCACCATTGATGGGGGAGAAGGTGGTACAGGAGCGGCGCCTCCGTCCTTTGCTGACCATATGGCCTTGCCGTGGATTTATGGATTTAGTGAAGTATATCAAGTCTTCAAAGAAAAGGGAATTACAAATGATATTGTTTTTATTGGTTCCGGAAAGTTAGGTTTCCCAAGTGAGCTCATGAAGGCGATGGCGTTGGGTGCCGACTTAATCAATGTAGCTAGAGAGGCTATGCTTTCTATTGGATGTATACAGGCTCAAGAATGTCATACGGATAAATGCCCTACTGGTATTGCGACTCAAAATAAGTGGTTGAGTGGTGGTATTGACCCAACATTAAAATCAGTTCGTTTCTCAAAGTACATTAAAACTTTGCGAAAGGAGACTTTGGAGATGGCGCATGCCTGCGGGTATGAGCATCCGAGTCAAATTAAAATGAAGGATATTGATATTAGTTGCGGGGATAATAACCGTACAATTACACTCGAACAGGCCTTCAAATATGAAAAACAAGAGGTGCCCTTTAATTCGATGCAAGAGCTTGCTGATTGTACATATTTGGGAGGAAAATAACAACAAGTATTATTGTGAATAACACTCGGATAAAGATATTATTGCCTACTTATCATCGTATTGTTGGGAATACTATGCTTTAAAAATGGTGTTGTGGTTGCGGATAGACCCGAGTTGCCCCAGGTGTTTGGGTGAACATTATATTAAAATACCAACTTACGATTAGACAAAATTTTATTTTAAAGCAAACTTAAATTAGTTAATTACAGCCCTATGATTTCCAAAGCATCCCTTTCTAAAATCAAAGTAGCCTATGAAATTTGGCTCAAAGAAAACGAAAACAATACGTTTTATCATCCTTATCTGGTAGAGGAGTTAGTGGCATACAATAAATCCATTCAAGATTTTGATCAAATATTTAACAAGATTCCTCGGATTGTTCATTATAGGCCGTTTTTTTATGGTTGGTTAAAAGATGAGATAGATGAATTAAACTTGAGAGTTTTAGAAAAAAGATTTGAGTTAGGCCAAAATATAAAGTTTATCAAATCGATACTCAAAAATACCAAAGAGACAAAATCTGTATTAAAGTCTGGAGAAAGAATCGAGTTAACAGCTTATGGCGATAGTAAGTTGCAAAATCGTGAGGTTATTGCCTATACCTTTAAGTTTACAGATGATTTGTTAACTTCTTACGATGATAATTCAGACAAATCAATGGATTATTTTAAGCTTTCGGATAATCCTTTGGATATGATGTTGGAGGGAAGCGAGTTGATCAAATTTTTGAAATCAAATAATCTCCTTGACTTGATAACTGATAAAAGAATTTTATATGAATTGCAGCAATCTTATTCAGGTTCGGGTTTGATTCTACATTTAAAACAAAATGCTTTGTTGCATTTGGTTTCAGGTAATGCGACTTTTGATATTATTCAGGAGAATAAAAAGGGATTAAAGTTCATTCGTTTCATTCAGGAAAATGGATTCTATTCGGAATGTCCTAAAATATATTTTACAACTGCGGTAAGTGAGTATCTCATTGATTTTAATAAGGAAGTTGAAAAGTTAAACAAACTAATTAAAAGTTCTCAATATTTTGCAACTGATAGGGCCACCTTATTATTTAAAAACAAGCAATTAGAATTTAATAAGGATATTTCGAAATCAAATGTGCAAGAATATAGTGTACCGGGTCAATATCTTGAAAAGTTTTATGCCATTGATGAATATCTAATCTTATTTCAAGATTATTTTAATGGTTCAAAGTTCACTCAAGAAGAATTTACGAAAATGGGATTTTCTGCTGAGGAGAGCTCAAAGAATCTAAATGAGCAGACTAATATTTCTAATAATATTCAAGAACTTTTTGGAATAAATGAATCTAGATCTCTTGAATTAGGGGCTAGTAATTCAGGACCATCAGGAGCTTGGTATTCAAAAAAATGGCTCGTTTATCTATTACTTATATTATTCTTTCCAATGGGCTTGTATGGTCTTGCAAAGAACAAATCGATTTCGGGAGTAACAAAGTTTATTATTTATGGAATCTTAGGTTTCTTGATATATACCGCATATAAGGGAAATATATTGAGTGCTTTGAATCAAAGTGTCGCTACTCCTGTTGATTCATTTCAAATTGATTCCACTATGGGTCCGAGTTTTATTTTTAATAATAAGGCTCAAGATACTATAGTGGTTGCTTATGGGTATAAATATAAAAAGGGTGTGAGATCTGTCGGTTGGTACCAAATTAAACCAGAAAGTTCCATACAATTTCCAATACCATCTGATTTGACTAATGACGCGATTTATTGGTACGCGGAATCAATCAAAGGGATGAAGTGGGTTGGGAAGGATAAGAAGTTTTGTATTGACCATCTAAACTCTTTTGATATAAAGAAAAAGAAAACCTCGAAATGTGTGGAAACAGCTGTCTTTACCCAAAGACTCTTAACGCAGACCTATAATACCATAGATATTCAGTGATTGAATTAGCTCATTATTTGCTTGTTTATTACTTGATGTACAGGTTTATTATTTGAGGTTGATTATAAGGCCACCGTTTATTAAATTCAGTTCGATAAATTAGCATACCAAAATTAGATTTATTCAATTTGATGGTGAATAAATCATATTATTATTTATTCAATTTATTTAATGATTATGAAAGAAAAATCAATATCAATTTGGGTCTATTTGGTCAGGGTCATCTATTTGGTAATTCTTGTCCTTGCTGGCATGGAAGTAGGTTATTTAATGTTGATACCTGCCGGTTTGGTGAGTCTTGCTGCTTTTTCGATTGTTAATCAAATAAAAATCAAGGTTAAAGAGGTGGGAAACACGCGTATTTATAATCCGGCAGAATACCTTTATTATTTGGCTTTGATGATTAGTGAGTTTTCAGGTTATGCGTTGTATAGAAATTTGGACCATAATCAATTGGGTTTATCAAATCAGAAATACACACTTATTTTTATTATCATTTATTTCGTGATTCCAGCTTTGATTTTCTTTTTTTATTTGGTTGTTAATCGCAATGACCAGATTATGCTAGATAATCAATCTCTCAAATGGGTGGATAGTAAGCAAGAGGTTACTGTTCCATTAAACTCTATTCAATCAATTGAAATTCTGCAGAAATCGCCCCTCTTTTTTTATTCAACCTCTCAGATAAGATTGACTTTGGGAAATGGGGAATATATGTTTATTCCTGCTCACAAAATGAATTTTTCAGCGAAGGGTGTTCGTCAGGTTTGTCAGGAACTAACGCTTCGAATTAATCAATAAAGTAGAATATTATGAGATTCATTGTACGTACAATCTTTAGTATAGTTACAACAGCAATAGTGGTTAACCTCTTTTATTTCATTTCGATACCATTTCATGCAATGTTTAACTCGTCTGGTACGATTTCTTATAGCAAAATAGGTTCCATGCAGGATATGGAATCAAATCAATATAAAACAGTTACAATTGAAAGAGTCGAATGGACTGCTGAAAATTTAAAAACAAGCAAATTTGCCGATGGAAGAGCGATATTTCATGCGACAAATTTTGCTGAGTGGGATAGTGCGAATAAATACAAAATTCCGGCGTGGGCCCATATAGATTTTGATGCCACAATGGATGAGAAATATGGGAAGTTATACAATTATTACGTAGTGGTGGATAAAGGAGGAATCGCTCCTCCTGGTTGGCGAATACCCTCTTTTAACGACTATTTTAAAATGTTGAAATTTGTTAAAACGGAATTTGATGTTGGCACTCAGCGTAAGAATTATCCAAAAGATGTGGATGGAGATTTTGATGCAGAAAATTTACGAAGTGATAAGGAAGGTTGGAATTTTGTTTGTGGATTTATTACCTATTCATTAGAGAATAAATATCCAATTGACAAAGGGACCAATGAATCAGGATTTAGCGCTTTACCTGGTGGAATCATCTTAAATTATGGAGAAAAGAGTACATTTTTATCACCACCAAATGTCTCCGGTTGGTGGGCTCGAGATCGTGCGGATTTGTTTATTACCGATCATGAATATGTCACTTTACAAGATGCAACCGATCTTGGGGGATATTACATTCGATTAATTCGTTAGATATTTCAACATTCTAGCTGATATATTTTTTCAATTCTAACAAATCTTATTGATTACTCAAGTTAACTCTCTAGATAATTATTAAGCATATAAAAGGATTTTTTGAGTAATTTTTGATTTATTTGGTAAATTATCCGAAATAATAAATTAGCTAATATCAAAAGTTGCCGAATATAGAAATGTAGTTTTTAACTTAAAAATTATTGTTTTTTTTCTCTATTTATAGATGTTTTCAATATCAAGATGCGCAAGCGGTCTAAGCCAGTAGAGTTGAAGAGATAAGATGTGAGAGGTGAGAGGTAAGAAGTAAGAAGTAATGGTTAGTAATAAAAAAGCCCAGGAAAATTTCCCAGGCTCTCAATATCTCCAACTCTAACTTCTTACCTCTAACTTCTTACCTCTTACCTCTTACTTCTTGATTCCCTTCGCTACCCCTAACAACTCCTTCGCGCCACCTTGAGGTAAGCCCAAGATCTTCTTTTTCACCTTACCTGTCGCATCCAAAAACAAGATCGTTGGGTAGCCTTCAATCGGATACATATTCGCCAAAGCCGGACCTTCACCTGCCTCCATGTCGACACCAATCGACACGAAATTCGCATTGATGTAATCACCCAACTCTTTATTTGGGAATACTTTGTTCTTCAACACTTTGCACGGACCACACCACGTGGTGTAGGCGTCCAACATGATTAATTTGTTTTCTTTCTTTGCTTTCTCTTTCGCCTGGCGAAATGTTCCCTCAAAGAAATTAACACCATCTCCCTCTGCTGCTATTGCAGGAAGGGTTAAAAGGGAAAGGAATAGGATGCTTAATACTTTTTTCATAACAAAATTAGTTAAGAAGTAAGAACTAAGAAGTAAGAAATGAGCGTACTCTCACCTCTTACTTCTTACCTCTAACCTCTAGTTATATGAATTTAACATGACTGGCATCACCAACAACAACACATCTTCGTGCTCATCCTGGTCAGACGGGATAATTAAGCCAGCTTTGTTTGGCTCACTTAATCGAATATCTACAAATTTCGAAGATAAATTGCCGAGTAATTCAGAGATTAATTTGGCGTTGAAGCCGATTTCCATGTCCTTGCCAGCATATTCGCAAGCTAAAGATTCATTTGCCTCATTTGAGTAATCTAAATCCTCCGCAGATAATGTCAAGCTATTCGCTGTTAACTTCAAACGAATTTGGTGCGTTGTCTTATTCGAGTAAATCGAAATACGCTTCACCGAACTCAAGAATTCTAAGCGATTAATCGTCACAATCTCATTGTTTTCTTTTGGAATCGCATTCTCATATTCTGGGAAACGCTCATCGATAATCCGACAAATCAACTGGAAACTATCAAAACTAAAGAAGGCATTGGATGAACTAAATTCCACCGTTACTTGCGTATCGGCCGTTGGCAAAGTTGACTTTAACAACGACAACGCTTTCTTAGGTAAAATCAAGCTGCTCTGTGCCTCTGGACGAATATCCGTTCTGCGGTAACGTACCAAACGATGTCCGTCCGTCGCTACAAAATTCGTGTGATCACCCATCATTTGAATCAACACACCCGTCATCGCCGGACGCATATCATCATTCGAAACAGCTAATAAGGTATTGGCAATGGCCTCACCCAACGTTAAAGCAGATAATGAAATCGATTGGTTCTTTGCAACCTCTGGGATACGTGGAAAATCAATTGGATTCTCACCACTTAACTTAAAACGTCCATTCTGCGTCGAAATCTCCGCCCCAAATGTCCCTTGATCCGCGCCAATCGTTACCGGCTGATCCGGTAAGCTACGCAAGGTCTCCAATAATAAACGCGCTGGTAACGCAATAGATCCATTTTCGAATCCCTCTACGTCTAACGTCGTAGTCATGACCGTCTGTAAGTCAGAAGCCGTTAGTTTCAAGGAATTTCCCTCTAATTCAACTAAAATGTTCTCCAAAATAGGGATGATTGGATTACTTGCGACAACCCCATTAATGGCGGAAATCTGCTTCAATAATACATTGGAGGCGACTAGAAATTTCATTGCTTATCGTT
>JACCDW011751492.1_pt1 | contig 39582 bp, 39 predicted proteins | sample 7449781 | NCBI WGS metagenome assembly JACCDW01 (sample SAMN15323449, study PRJNA562643) | freshwater metagenome | isolation source: river surface water | place: USA:Blue River Watershed | collected 2017-08-18 | reverse complement strand
TGTAGTAATTGACCAACAGAACCATTTGCCAATAAAGCAGTTGTATCTGTTGATGACTGATAAGGTATTGAACCGCCAGAACCACCTTTAATATTTGTAGCAATACCTGAATTGGCCGCATAAGCAACTGACAATGTAGTTGGATCAATCCAAGAAGGAGCACCAGTACCATTAGACTTTAAAAGGTAATTTGAAGTTCCAGTTACAGTAAATAAAGTTTTGTCTGTGTCTGATTGATAAGGTATTTGACCTGATGAACCTCCTTTTAAGTTTGTAGAAATGCCAGCATTGTTGGCATAAGAAACTGAAAGAAGAGCTGCATTTACCCAACTTGGAGCATTAGTTCCACCATTAGATTGTAGTAATTGACCTGCATTTCCGTTTGCTAATAATGCAGTATTATTGGAAGAAGACTGATATGGAATTGACCCACCAGAACCACCTTTAATGTTAGTGGCGATTCCTGCATTGTCTGCATAAGCAACTGACAATGTAGTTGGATCGATCCAAGAAGGAGCACCAGTACCATTAGACTTTAAAAGATAATTTGAGGTTCCAGTTGCAGTAAATAAAGTTTTATCTTGAGCAGATTGATAAGGTATTTGACCTGATGAACCTCCTTTTAAGTTTGTAGAAATGCCAGCGTTTACTGCATATGTTGCAGTTTCAGCATTACCAAGGAAAGAACCGTTGAAGGTTGTAGCAGTTATATCAGAAGCATAAATTTTATTCCATCTCCTTGAAATGCTTCCTATATCTTTAGAAACATTTGTTGTAGGTAGTATGCTATCACTGAAAGAAGCAATTCCAGTAACAGATAACAACCCTCCAATGTACAGATTTTTTTCAATGCCAACGCCACCATCTATAATAACAGATCCAGTGTCTTTACTTATTGAATCTGTTGCAGTTAAAATAGTTAAAGTTCCTGCATTGACAGTTAACCCACTTGAAAATGATGCTAAAGATGAAAATGTAGAAGTGCCATTAATTTGCGAATTTCCATTTACCGATAAACTTCCACCAATATTAACACTACTTTTAATGCCTACGCCACCATCAACTACTAAAGCACCATCAGTTATGGCAGTAGAAGGAGTTGGATCATTTACGAAAAGAATGTCATTTACTTGAGTTGTACCTCCAGTCGAATCAATAAGTATATTACCAGTTGTTGAACTAATTTTATTAGTGCTAATTCCTATTCGACCTAATGTACTTACTCCTGAAACTACCAATTGTTGGGAAGTTAAACTGGTTATTGTGGTAATACCAAGAGTTGAAACACCAACTGCTATAAAATCTCTTGTTGTTGTTAGACCAGATACTCCTAAAGATGAAAGAGTAGATACGCCAGATATAATTAAATTTCGTGAGGTTGTAAGACCAGTTACCCCCAGAGTAGTAATAGTAGAAACTCCAGTAACTATAAAATCTTTAGTTGTTGAAAGTCCACTTACCTTTAAGGAAGCAATAGTAGCGACACCAGTTACATTTAAGTTATTAACTTCTACTTGACCAGTAAATCTAGAATAACCAAGAACGTCTAATAAGTAATTGGGTAATGTGCTACCAAGACCGACTCTACTTGTTACGGGATCATATACAAAATTATTAGCACCATCTAATAATCCAGCGTTATTTTGGAACTGAATATTGGTAAATGTTCCACCTGCACCAGTAACTAGAGTTGATTGACTTACCCACTCCAATCCACCTAAAAAATTCTTTATAAGAATTTGAGTTGCTGAACCTGGATTATTATTGAAATCGTATATTGTTCCTCTTAATCTAATATCTCCATTAACATCAAGCTCCTGTGTTGGTCTTGTTGTTCCAACGCCAATTGATCCCAAACCACTAATTACAGTTCCATTTGCGAATAATGCATTGCCACTACCAGTTTGGGATAATGTAATTAAATTTGACTGATTAGAACCAATAAATGTGCTTATTCCTGCTACTAATACACTTTTAATGGAGGTTATTCCACTATTTGCATCCAGAATTAAGTCTCCAGATGTAGTGTCAATTATATTATTACTAGATATACCAACTTTAACTCTTTGATTTAATGAACCAGCAGAAAAACTTCCAAGACCAATAACTGATAAGGTATTTGAAGAATTAAATGTTAAGTTTCCAGATGCTGCAAAATTACCACCACTATTGTAAATTAACTGAGTGTCATCTCCTGGAGGTGCAACGGTTATTGTAGAGATTGTGCCAAAATTATTTGCAGTTGCGGTAATAATATTTCCACGAAAATCGAGTTTATTAATGCTATTTCCAGTTCCTACAATAAATCCCTCATCAAAAATGGAAATTCCAGTAATAATGCCAGCAGGTGCTACTTGCCAATATCTATCATATACCGTGCCACCATCAAAAGATACTAATTGATAATAATTTTCCTTTAATGGTAGTACTTTTTCGGTAGTAAACCCTAAATTTGGTTCAGCATCTTCAAGTGATAGATATTGATATCTACTAGTACGTAGACCAGAATTAGGCGTTACTTTTTTACTGCCGCTGCCGTATTTTGCCATGTTATACTGTACTGTTCTCTAGAATACTACAAATAAACTCCATTTGGAGTGGTGCGACTTTCCCCCCACTCACATAGGTATGTGCAATACCTGCAATAGAACCAGTATTTGTTGTGAATGTTAGTGAAGTTCCGACATTCCCAGTAATAGATGTTACTGTAAATGAAGCTTGTGGTGAAGGGTAGATTGTTGTTGTTACACCGCTAGTGCCAGGAGAGCAGGTAAAAGCTAAACCACTCATTGTTATTTCACTTCCTGCAGAAAAATTATGAGGAGTTAAAGTTGTTACTGTTGTGATACCAGTGTTATTATCATAAAGACAATTTGTGACGGTGACTATTCCTGCCTGTGTTCCTTCAATTACAACAGAATCTGATATAAGAGCAGTTCTTTCTAGTACTAATCTACCATCAATGATGATTAAATTATCATTTGGAGGAACTTCTGTTCCTCTTAAAATTCTAATATTTCTAACATTTCCAGTCCTATTTGACTTTCTTCTATGTGAGAAAGTTATTGATGGGTAAGTTGTTGCCGTTGCAACATTTGATACTTGAGCATAAAGAATAATGGCAGATACACCTGTGGGGGTGGAATATATGGTCTGCTCTCCTGGAGCAACAGGGACTGCAATGGTTATAAACTTATTAACTGGTGCAATTGCCATATTATCTCAATGCAAGAATTAAGGGTGTAACTTCTGCTTGTATCGCCTTACTAAAATCTCTTCCAGTAATTGTTGATGTATTTTGGTTGATTTGAATTCCTTCGCCAATATTAAAATTACCTTGCTGATCTGTACTTGTATAAGGTATTTGAGCACCGTCTAAATAAACAATTTCATTTTCTTTAATAGGAACAGCACCTTTTAGAGGTGTTGAGGTATTTATATCTGTACCAGTACCAATATACTCAAAGGAATGTCCACTAGTTAAAATTCTACTAATCCTTCTCATTTCAATTTCATCATTTTCATAGACAAAATATGGAACGAATTCATTTAATGTAACAGTAGTGATACCAGCAGAAGTTACAGAAGTTGCAGATCCGACAGTGTAATAAATTGGTTCCATAACAGCAACTAGGTCATTTGTCGGTATACCGTTGAGTCTTACTCTCATATCTTGCGTGGGAAGATAATTTCTTCCACTATTAATAATGTCAACTACTGTAATTGCTCCAGAAATTGGGTCTATTGTCGGTGAAACCTCTGCAATAATTCCTTCAGGTCCTAATGGAACTGTATCGCCAGTATTATAATCATATAATGTAATATCTGGTGGAGAAGATGGACTATAACCAGACCCACCATTAATAACATTAATTGCTTTTAATCTTCGTAATGGAGAAGTAAGAATACCTGTTTGACCAGTGGTATAATTTTCTAGATTTATTTTGAAATAAAGTGCTTGACCATCATATGGTCTTCTTGGTTGAGAACCATCACTCACGTCTTTAAATACAATAACATCACTTTCAGATAGAGTTGTTGTATTTACTTTTCCCGTAAATTCTGTTGCACCTAGACCAACTGCATATAATCCATAATTTCCAAAAGAAGAGTTTGAGTTTGTAAGATCGCATTGACCACCAGTATCACAATAAATTGCTATATCGCAGTTAATTGTAAAAATGGATACAAGTTGAGCGTAACCATTATTAGTAATTGAAACACCTACTCCAGCTTCATTATATTGGGTAAATGAATCACAAACCATACATTTCAAATCTGCACCAATTGTTGAAGAAACTGCGTGATTGCCATTGATCTTCATGCCAATACTCTTGGTCATGAAATTTGTACAGTTTCTCACATAAGGTGATCTCCATCTTCCAGTAGGACCTTCATTTGCTGGTCCCAAAGCAGTATATCCTGTAACTGCTCTAAATGCCTTTCCAGCGTTTATATCAGTTAGTGTTGGGGGGAATGCTACGGCACCACAACCACTATGATCTACTGAAATATCTGAACCAGCAAAATTTAAGTTTTCTATTAAGCAACCTCTTCTTACATGAAATACATCTCTATTTGGGTTAAGTGGTACAACTGTTACTAATCTTAAATCTTGACCAGAAACTGTGACATCCGATCTCAAACCAATGGGATTATTTTCATAATAAACACCAGAGCGAACCATAACAGTATCGCCAGGTTCAGCTATGGCACATGCAGCACCAATTGTTAGTTTTGCGTCTCCTTCAGTGCTACCAGTATTGTCATCGTTGCCATATTTTGAAACCCAAATTAAATTTCTTGAATCGGCACCTGGAGGCGCCCAAACAATTCTACCATTGGGATATGTAATATTTGGCGCGGCAGATGGTCCATTGTCAATAATTGTGGTTACAATTCCAGCGCACGTATATATTGCTGATGTTACATTTGCGCAACCATTTAGATTCGTGTTTACTCCAACAGCTGGATCATTTTGTAGAGTTAGATCTTTAATTTGACGAACACTAGTTACACCAGATTGATAAGATTTTGGTAAAGAAACATTGTTAATTACATATCTTGAAAATTCTGCTGCTTTTTTTATTGCATCAATTGTCGCAGTTTTAATCGAATAACCGTTGATATCATTTCCAGTAATATGAATTAATGATCCTCCATTGTAATATGATAAACCTGCACCAACAGACTGGGAATTTCCACCTTTTGTAATATCTAATGTGATTGCTTTTAAAATCTTTTTAATATCACTTCTACATGTTGAAACTCCACCACTTCCTGGAACTATAAAAGCAGGATTTTTGTAATCTGTACTTGTTATAAAACCAACAGCTTCTGCTGCAATGAAGTCTAAATTCAAACGAATCATATTAGCAGCATCAAAGAATCTACCTCCAATTATTTCACCAGTTGTTCCAATACCAATCTGAGTTAATACTGCTCTAGGTGGTTTATAAAAACTAGTATCATAACCTACATTCTCATTTGAGTCATATAGCCTTTTTCTAATAATCAAATCAGATGTTGCATCAATAGGTTTTAATGGATTATTTGTACCTAACCCAATAAATCCGGAATTTGTAGTAGTAATAACTGTTCCAGCTGCCCCAACTTTAAGTGTTGTCTGTAAAGCAGTATCACTACTTACTGTTAATGTATTATTAATTGTAGTGGCACCATCAACATCAAGAGTGCTATTTAATGTAGTAGCTCCATCTACATCTAATACACTATTAAGTGTAGTGCCACCATCAACATCAAGAGTGCTATTTAATGTAGTAGCTCCATCTACATCTAATGTACTGTTAAGTGTAGTGCCGCCATCAACATCAAGAGTGCTATTTAATGTAGTAGAAGAACCAACATCCAAAGTACTACTGAGTGTAGTTTCACCAGATACGTCTAAAGTATTATTGATCAAGGTAGAACCACTTACAACTAAGGTACTTGAAAGAGTTGTTGAACTTGAAACGTCTAATGTGTTATTCAGAGTAGTAGCACCATCAACATCTAATGTACTGTTAAGTGTAGTGCCGCCATCAACATCAAGAGTGCTATTTAATGTAGTAGATCCATCTACATCAAGAGTATCATTGAGAGATGTGGCACCATTTACATCTAAAGTTTCATTAATATAAACTGTTCCATTAACATCTAAATCATATACTGGATTTGGATTTTGAATTCCAACTCTAGAGTTTCTATATACACTAAATGAAATTGGGTCTATTTCCCAAGCATCAAAAACATAAATGTCTGCAATGTCCGGATTTAATGGACTTACAAAAGTTTGTATCGTATCTGTTACAATTCCTACATTTAACCCTGGAGATGAATTTCTAATTCCTTCAGTGGCAATGTTTCCAGTTTTAAGATTTAAACCTCTGTAAGAACCAGGACCAACTAATACACCATCATTATAGACAAAAATACCTTCAGTAAAAGAAGGCTCAAAAGCAGTCCATTTGATACCTTGAGCATCTTTTGTTAAGAAAGCACCAACTACGCCAGGGTTATTTGCAGCATCATAAATGTCTTGATCAATTTTTACGCTCCCGGCAATATCAAGTTTTCTTTCCGGTAAAGTACTGCCAATTCCAACACTGTTGCTTACGAAAGCACTCCCAATAACTTCAAAATTTTGTGATGGATTTGTTGTGCCTATACCAATCCTTCCATCAGACGTTGTTAATATTGTTCCGCCTATACCAACATCTAACTTTTCTCTTGCAGTTATGATGCCTGCACTTAAATTGCCTTCAATGTATACGTCACCGCCAAAATAACCATCAACACTTACTCTTAAATTGTCAAATGTTCCCTTACTAATGAGGTCTTCATAATACAATTTTCCATAAATGTAAACATCTTTGAAAAATTCAGAGTCTTCATTAAATTTAGATTTATTGCCAAAAACAGTGATGTCTGCCATTTTAGAAAATTGTATTTAAAACAGTGCTTGCAAGACCGCCAATAAATCCACTAATAAAATCTCCACCTACAAAACTACCATCAAAAACTTCATTTAAAAATCCTTTCCCAAGTTCTTCGATTAAACTGCCAGTTGGTGCAGAAACATCTATTTTATTTCCATTCAATAGAACTCTTCCAGAACCACCGTTGATGTCTATATTTCTACCTGCTTTTAGATGAATATCTTCATCTGCCTCCAACATAATTGAGGTTGCTCTGATGCGAACCATTCCATTCGCAGTAATTGAAACGTTACCATTATTACCCATAATAATAACATCTTCACTTTCTCCTTGATTCTCTGTTCCTCCAGAAATTTGAATCGTTCGATCATTATAAATTGAAAATATACCGCCGCTACTTAAAGAAATTGAAGATTGATTATCACCATTATCTGTTACTCCATAAATTTTATAGACATCAGTGCCAGATAATCCCATTTGGGGATTTGCAGTGTCTATCCTAAAATTTGGATTAAAACTTATTAGTTGTCTTTTGAAAAGATTTTTATTTCTTCCTGCCATGCTACTTAGTAATACAATCTACAATCGTTTTAACTTCTCCTGTAAATTTAGGAGATCCTAATAATGGTCTAAGAATTGCGCCACTTCCTCCCAAATTATTATTTGATTCTTTTGAAGCTCGAGGATCAGCAATTAAAATTGGGATTGTCTGAACTACATTATTTAGTGGAGTGACTTTATAAATTCTGCCGTCAACAACTTCTGTAATGTATTCATTACCAAGATTATCTACAACAATATCCCCATCAACATAACCAGAACCACCCTCTTCAACAATTACATCAATAACAGAGTAATTGCCAATTTCTCCTACAGAATAATTTTCTCCTTCCGATACAATATAGATTGATTCAACCTCACCATTTTCATTGATTATTGATCTTGCTATAGCACCATAACCTTGATCATTATCATCTACAATTTCAACAAAAGGTGGGAAAGTGTAACCAGAACCTGGATTTGTGATTTGAACTCCAATTACACTTGCAGTGACAGCACCATCCTCTCTAGTTATCAAATTGCCAAAAATTGGAATTGCGCTGCAACCAGAACCAGTACCTCCAAAAATATTAATGGTTGGTGGGTTTGCAAACTGAAGTGCTCCAGAAAAACATTCTAGAACTTTATTTGGATCGATGCCAGAATTTTGAATGTTTACTATATTTTTAATACTTTCATATGGATTAGCATTTCCATATTTTGGTCCACCGCCTACAACCCATTCATTTACCAGACCCTTAAATTTATCAAAATTTTGATTGCAATCAAAAGCTGCCCCAGCCGAAGCAAGACCATCAATCACAGAACGCATTAAACCACCTACACTGAAATCTGAAAAGAACTGAAGTAATTTTTCAACACCTGCAAGAGGACCAGACATTAAAAACTCTAAAGTATCAATAATAGTATTAAGAAGAGAACCAACAAATTGATCTGCTGCACATGATACAAATCTATCAACGTTATCAACTACAGATGTAATAATATCAGTTACTACGCCCACTAATTTATTAATTACTTCTCCTGCAACACAACTAAAAGCATTTTCTAACGCTTTGACTGGTCCGACCATTGCTTTTTGTGCTGCAACTCCAGCAAGATGCGCTGCAGCTGGATTTCCTGTAGCAGCAAGCACAGTATTATACACTAGTTTATATAATAAATCCAACCCCTTTTTCAATAGACTCTTTAAAGTGTTGATTAATTTTTTCATCAATAAACCAACAAACTCATTGCATAATGCTACAATTTTTTGTGCTGCCTTTCTTATTTCATTGCGAATTCTTTGTATATCACCTTGAATTTTTTTTAATTTCTTTAATAAATTTGTAATTATCGATTTAATTTTAGACGTTTTTGTATTCTGAACTGTATTTGCAAGTGGAACAATATCTCCTATTGCAGAGTTAGTTGATACGACTTGATAACCAAAAATAGGAGATAATTGTTTTGCTTGTTCAGGAGAAACATCTTGTGGAGATGGTAAAGAATTTGTCTTTACTTCATTACTTTCACTGGGAGTAACTTTATTCTTTTGCATCAAACTGGAGAACCCAGTAAATGGAGTAAATGGAGATTGATAATCTGCAGATGGAACCGAATCACTTCTTCCAAACGTCGCCAATATTACTGGTATTTGAGCATTGTCGCCATCTAAAAAGAAACCAAGCACAACATCACCTTGCTGGAGTTGAATTCCAGTTGAAACATTTGCAGCACCACTACCAGCAGTAGTTGGTATTAAGCATTGTGCCCAAGGAAGATCTTCATTTGGCAACTCAGCTTCGCTATATGGATGATAACCAAGAATTCTTACCTTAAATCTATTTCCCCATCCTCCACCTTCTACCTGTTCTCCCATAGAACCTATTGGAGGAATTTGACCTATCCACCAACGAAACCCATCTCTGCCTATGAAATGACTTTGAAGTAATGACTGATCTAACATTTATTCTTCTCTTGCTTCTGTATTGATGCCAAAAGTGTCTCTGACTAACTTCATTGAAGTGTATGAATAATTAGAGTCAAAGTGGTGACATAATTCCTTTATCATATATAGACCACTAGTTTCTGTGTCATATTCTTTTGATTTTGTTTGTGTAATTTTTGGGAATCGGCATTCAATTACATCACCAGCTCTCAAATTGGTATTAGATGGAACTATAATGCTCAGAGTCTGGGTAAAAAGAATATTATATCTCATTAATGATTGAGATTGATATTGAGTTTGGTCAGAATTAATTTCTTTTGAAATTCCCTTATCCATTGTACCAACATCATATATCGCTGTTATAGTTCTTGTTGGCACATCACCTAGGGTTTTATTAGAACCTTCTGATAAAGGTGGAAGTTTTAATTGCTCACCAAGATTTTTGGTTTTTCCGGCATAATTTTCTAATTTAAATATTCCTTCTTCTGGTTTGGAAAATGAAAAGTCTAGTGGATTGAAAAACATTCTATGACTGCCGTAAGTGCCAAGTTTTAGTTTTTCAATCAGGTTTTGATTTTTTTCGACAAAATAGTTAAGAATTCTAAAGTCATTGTTAACTTTCTCACCTTCATCATAAGAAACGTTTGCTTGACTATACGTATAGATTACTTTATTGCCATTTACATCTGTTCTTGGTGATTGGTTAATTAGTTTATCAACTGATCTAAACTGAAACCCATCTTGAGTTTGATAGAATAAAAACCCTGCAGTAGCACTTCCTGAACTTTCTGGAACTGCTTTTGATGCAAGCCAAACTAAAACAGTAAAAGGTTTTCTTAAGTTTCCTATGAACCCATATTTGTTTGATGTGCTATCAATTAAACCTAGTTTATTAGTTTTTAAATAGTTTGTTAAAATATCATTTACTGATTCACTAATTTTTGAACTGGTTGGATATTTTCTGCCAATTCTAACGGTCTCATTCGTAATTGCTTCTCTTGATACTAAATGTAAGGTGAAACTTTCTTGATTGGTTTCTGAAATTACATCAGTAATACTTGATACATAAAGATAATCTTCTACTTTTTTTGAAAAGTCTAGACCAGGATTAGTTGTAGAATTTCCAGCAATTTTCATTGAAACTCTTTCTCCTCCTCTTAGAGGAAGACCATTATATATTGATTGCTTATTTGTACCTTCTTCTGCTGTAATTGTATTTCCAGTATTTACAACTTTAATTTTTGCAGTAATTGTAGGAGAAAAAATATCTTCATAATAATCTACGGAAATTGCACCCGTTGTAATATCAATCGTCCTACTACGATCATTAGATTCTAAAATTAACTCTTCGTATATTGATTTTGTAATTGACATTATAGATACGCTAAATCGAGAAGAAGTTTATTCTTAATAAAGTTATTTAACATATCAAAATTAGTTATTGAATTTGAACCAATATCTTTAGACCCACCATCACCACTCACTGAAATATTTTGCTGTGATGGTGGTTGAGCAATTATAATATCTTGACCTCTTCTTTCTGGTGTTATCCCAGATTGATAAGAACTACTTTTTCTTGATGGTGCAGATATTTGTGCTGGTGCTCCAGGCGCAACTCCAGGTCCTGATGGGGTATTAAAAGGTGCATTGGGACTATAAAGACTTAATGGATCAAATTTTCCACCAATAGTACCATTCCAACTTCTACCAATTTCCCAGTGTAAATGAGGACCACTACTTCTTCCAGTGCTTCCAACTTTACCGATTACTTCACCTTTTTTAACTGTTCCACTAGTTTTATATGATCCTTTGGGCATGTGACCATAAAGATGATATAAACCTGCAGTATCTTGATAAACTAAAAAGTAACCCCACCCGTCTTGCCAATTTGTTTCAACAATTCTACCATCTGCAACTGCCCTTAATGGTGTTCCATAAGGAACTGCTAAATCAGTCCCTCCGTGCATTCTAGATCCTCTCTGAGTACCGAATCTGCTGGTTATGACGGGTTTAACTTTTCCTACAGGAACTTGTTCTATTTGTGCTTGTGATTGAGATGTTGGAACTTCTGAACTTTTTTTAACCTGGTCCAGTGCAGACTTAACTGCTTCTGGTCTTAGAGAACTACGTTGACCTCGATAATAGAAGTTACCAGAAGCATTTGGCAATGCTGCCCACTCTTGAGACAGACCTTGCATGAATTGTTCTGTAGAAATTTTTCCAGACAACCAAGATTTTCCACCTCTACCTTCTATCTGTTTAATTGCCAAAGTATCTTGAACTGCTGGACTAAAAACCGTATTTTCATTAAAACCTGCAGCTTTTGCTCTCCCAAGAAGAAATTGAGGCATTTGTTGATATCTACCAGAAGCACCAGGTGCAGATCTAGCAATTTCCCCAATTGTCATTTGACTTAAACCTGGTCTTACTCCACCAGGAGCACCATTTTGTGCATCATAACCATTATTTTTTTTATCCGTTGAAGATTCTACTGATGCAATCAAATCTAATAAAGGTTTCCATCTGCCTCCTCCCCCCATACCTCCTGTTGAAGGTTGAGTCTCATAAGCACCCTCACCTTGCTGTTCCGTTCCAAAACTAGGAATTTGTTCTCCACTGTACTTTCCTTCAGTAAGTGGGGTGGTAACAAGACTCAATGCCTCTTCAATTTGTCTCCCCATATTTTCTATGGTAAGATTCAAACCATCAAATGAATTTTTTATTCTTTTTGAACTATCGAAGAAATCAAAACTCATCAAATTCTGACCATATGCACTTAAGATATTACCGAACCCAACAAACAATTGTATTGTATTACTAAAAAACCCAGAAAGAATCTGCCCAGCTCTTTGAAGTCTTGCTATAAATTCTTTACCAATTCCAATTAAAGTTGGCAAATTATTCATTATCCAACCTGCAGTTAGATAACCAATAAACCCCAAAATTCTATCAAAAAAACCTTTACTTGTACTGGATTGAACTAATTTTTGTGGACCATCTGGTTTAATTGCCACACTTGGAGATTCTATTTCATCTTCAACTTGTTTTCTTCTTTCATTTTCAACTCTTCTATCTCTCATCATTTTAGAAGAGGCAAATAATTCTCTTTTTACTTTAGTTCTTCTAAAAACAACTTGAGTAATATTTTTTATAGATCTTCCAGCAGACGCAACATTTCTTTTTGCTTCACCTGCTGTTTTAGTTATTCTTTGAAAATTAAGAGGCGAAGATAAAATTGCCATGTTACATTACTACATTGTAATTGAGTTGAGAATATAAAACATAAAAATTGTCAGTGTTGCCTGATGGAATAAATGGTACATCAGTGAGTGGTTCTTGTTGAGGCGATGACATAACTTGTGGTTTGTTTTGACCACCACCAGCGATAATTATATTTGGTTTGGGTTCTGGTAATGTTCCAACTGGTGTAATTGGTTTTGGTGGCGACTGAATATTTGATGGTGTTGCAACTTTTGTAGGTTGTGGTTTATTGTCGGCATTTTCTGTAAACTCTGGCATACTATAAGATGATAAACTATCAAAAGAAGTCGCTGATTGTTGAGTTGGTGTAATACCAGTCGCATTATTCATTGCATTTGAACTCATCGTAATTTCACTCAATTGTGGAGTAGCACTTACTTGAGGTTGAATTGAAGGTGTTGCTTCTTGTGGTTGTGATTTTTGTGGTGTTGTTTGGGTCGGTGATACTACTCTCGTTGGTTCAGTTGAAGATCTCGGTTTTGTTTGGGATTGTTGAGGAGTCTGTGAAGGTTGAGACTGTTGTTTTCCACCAAATTCACCAGTTGTGGCACCATAAAGTAGTCTTCCACCAAAAGCTGCCCAACCAAAAGGTCCAGGAAGTGCAGATGCTGCGCTTAAAGTTGCACCTACATAATTTCCTTGACTAACATCATAAGCTGTTGCCGCAGCGGCAGCTCCAATGTTTACAAAAGGTATAAGTCTAGAAGCACCTTTTCCTACCGCTCCAAAACTTTTACCTAAACCTTTAACACCCTCAAAAAACTTTCCAAAAAATCCAGAACTTTTAGATAGAGTCTTTCCTCCACTTGTAGTAATTGGAACTTTAGGTGCTTTTGTTGTTACAGGTTTGCCTCCAAAAATTCTAGCAATTGCCGATCCTAAAGATCTAAATGGAGCTAAAGCAAGTCTAGCACCTAAACTAATAATTCTGAATGTCAAACCCCTAAGAGTTCGCATTACAAGACCAAAACCAACATTAATAGCTGCAAAAGCACCTATACTGTATAATATATTTTTTATAACGTTATTTTTAATCTCTTCAAGTTTTTTACTATCTCCTAAAGCAAGAGATTTAAGAGTTTCAATTCCTTGATTTGTAAGCCAACCGAAAAATAGGGTTGTCATTGCCCCCATTATTCGATCAAATAAACTTGTAATATTTTTTTGTATAGCGACAATAGGTCTTGAAAGAGCTGCTGTTATCTTTCTTTCAAGTTGAGACTCTCTGCCTAATCTAATTTGCCTTTCAGATAATCTTCTTTCAGATTCTTGTTGCTGTTTAAGATTTCTTTGCTCAATAACACCTTCTGCTTGAAGTTGTTTGCCAAGATTATTAATTCCTTCTGATAAAACTTGTACGTTTACTCTTATAAAGTCTAGACTTTGTTGAAGATAACCTACAGATTGTTGTGTAGTTTGTATTTGTAAATTCTGGGATCTATCAATCAAACTTGTTTGGGGTCTTACAATAATTGCCCCTCCTCTTTCAGTTTCTCCTCCACCACCGCCAGATCCGCCAGCGTCAACTCCTCTACCTCCACCACCACCAATAACTTCCCTGCTGATGGTTCGTGAATTAATATTTATAATCTGTCCCGCAAGTGGTGGCGGAGAAAGTCTAGCCATTCGATTGGTTCTTCAGGTTTTCTTCTTCAATATACTGTTGGAGAAGACTAATATAAACTTCCCTTTCCCAAGGAATCATATTTTCCAACTCTGTCAATGAGTATTTATGATGTTGAATAAGGGCAAAATTAGTTTTGTAGTATGATGCAAGATCTTCATGCACCATCGCTAGGCGAAAAAACTTGTCAGGCCCTCCAAAACAACTTCACTTTCAACCTCAGTATTTGGATTTTTTATTTTTACTGTGTGTGAAAGTTTAGGCATAGTTTCAAAAAACTTTTCAATATCTTTAAACTGTTGTGAAGTTAATTGCTCTAGAAATTCTTTAAGTTCTTTTTTAGTGACATCAGAAGAAGACCAAGACTCTTCCTCACTATAAATTTGTTCAACACATGAACAAATCATATCAAATGTATCATCAACCGAAATTTGATTTTCTGTAGAGAAATTATTTTTAACAAATTCGTTCATTGATGGATATCTCATTCTAAGAGTTAGATTATCATCTAATTTAATATCTCTAGAATGATCTTCTCTAAATTCTACTTGAATTTCATCAAGATTGATACTTATTGGAACCTGTGTTGTTCCATCATCTGGACAAGTCAAAAGAATATCTACACTCTCACCTACAGATTTTCCACGAATATTGAGAAAAAGGTACTCTATGTCAAATGTTGCCAGTTGATCAACTTTGATGCCGCGAGTTAAGATGCAATTAGAGATGACTGTTTTAACAGCTTCCGAAATCTGTTTAGGATCTTCACTCTCCATTGCAATGATTAATATTTTTTCTTCCTTTACAAGAAATGGACGATACTTGACAGACTTTTTTAAAGAAGGTATTTCCAACTCGTAAGTTGGCGTGGCAATTTTTGGTAAAGGCATGATAACCTATAGAACTTCAGTAATTTTATTTATGGCAATCACCAAAGTGGTTCATCTCTTAATTGAGAATTATCAGTATTTGCTTGTTGAGATGGATTTTGTGCAGAAGTCATTGCTGAACCAGTCTCCATGGCAAAATTAAAAGATTCTTGACTCTGCCTTAAAAGATCATCTGAAGACTGTATAGAGTCTGTAGATGATTTAGACTGTCTTGGGTCTTGATTGTTACTATCTCCAGTAATAATCTGATTAAAACTATTTGTTTTCCCAGAAATATACCTATCATACTGAAATGTTGCCGAAACTTTTAGAGTATCTGAATTGGCATAGGTAACTGGTATTGATGAAATATTTAATGGAAAAAGACCTCTAAAATTATATTCTATTTCTCTCCTATAGTCTCTATCAAATTTTATAATTTTAGTTGAATTTGATTTATAGTATGCTGGATATTGCATCCTAACAAAAAATGCATCATCATTTTGATTAATTGGTCGATTTTCGCCAGTTATTCCAATTTGATTGAAAGAACCACTTGCAATAAACTCCATCCAATACTCTAAAAAGTTGAGCATCTTATAATCTCTATCAACATAAAAATCAAGGGTTATTTCTTGATACAATCTACTATGTGCAAATTTCTCCTGAATTCCCATATAGTTGCCATCGATAGTGGTTGTCGCCAATTGTGTTGTTGGTAGGACGGCACTATAGCAAAGAAGACCTGCACTTTCAGCAATAAATCTTCTATCTATTCCTTTCCTTGAAAGAAAGGAAACTAACTCATTAGGAAGAGAACCAAACTGCACCTCATAATGAGATGTTTGTGCTAAGTTTGTAAGTAATGGTTTAATATCCGATATTCTACGGGGTCTTACTGCCACTCTAAATACCTTATATGAGTTTTATAGTATTAATTATTTAGATGTCTTACAAAGGAAAGTATAAACCATCATTCCCAAAAAAATATAAGGGAGACCCTACAAATATTGTTTATAGATCTTTGTGGGAACGTAAGTTTTGTGTATACTGTGACACTAATGAAAAGATATTAGAATGGGGCAGTGAAGAAATGTTTATCTGGTATCGTTCACCCATAGATGGTAAACCACATAGATATTTTCCAGACTTTTATATAAAAGTTCAAGAGGCAAATGGCACGACAAAAAAATATCTAATAGAAATCAAACCAAAAAAACAAACTGTTCCACCACAAAAACCTCAGAGACAAACGAAAAGATACATCACTGAAGTTTATGAGTATGCTAAAAATCAATCAAAGTGGGAAGCAGCAAGAGAATGGTGTGCTGACAGAGGATACGAATTTAAAGTAATTACTGAAGACGAATTAGGTATTAAATAATGCCCAGAAAAACTCTTAAACAGCGAAAAATAAATCGAATCTCACCGATTGTAAAAAAGTTAATCGGGACAGAATCTGCTGACGATTTGATGATCGAGTTAATGAGTATTTTAGAAGAAACTAGAAATCCTCCAGAATCTGGTAAATTTTATATCTTTGTATATAATGCTAAAACTCCAAATGTTAGATATGACCAGAATCCACTAGTTGCTGTAACTGACGTATTTACTTGGGGATTCAGAGGTCTTAACTATCATTGGGGAGAAGTTAGACAATATACTTGGGATGAAGTTGCTGGTGGTATGTATGAAGTTTATCAGGAAGAATTATCTGATTTAAGAAGAATACCTTTTGGCAATATCCGTCTAAATAGTTAGAAAAAGATAGATGGCGACCGCAACAAAAAATTTAAAGATATTTCGCTATCCATATAAAAAACTTGAGAGTAATGAAGATTTAACTAGTTTTGCACAGCCAAATTCAGATAATCAAAATTACCCTTCTTCTGGAACTAAGGATATAAGAGGAACTATCATACTCCCAATTCCAGAAAATCTCCCAATCAATGGAAATACCGTAAGTTGGGGTGAAAGTAAATTAGGAGCTTTACAAACTACAGCGTTGGGCGTTGGTCAAAATGCTATAGAAGGTGGTTTTGTTAAAGGTATAGAAGCTTTAAAAACTGCAGCCACAACTGGTATTAATGCTCTGCAAACTGGAAGAGGGCAAAAAATGACTCAAACATTTTTTGCAGCTAAAGCTACAGAACAATTACTTGGTCAAGATGGTGACTTATTTGGAACTATTTTAGGAAGAACTACAGGTGCGGTTTTTAATGAAAACGTAGAACTTCTTTTCAGAGGTATTACACTTAGAGATCCATTTTCATTTGTATTCAACATATCACCAAGATTTAAAGAAGAGTCTCAAGTTGTTAAAGAAATGATTGTGTTTCTGAAACAAGAGATGTCTGCAAAAAAAGGAAATACTTCTGGAGCTGCTGCAGGTCTATTTCTTACAGCACCTAGTGTTTTTAGAATACAGTATATGAGTGGTGGAAACCCACATCCATATCTAAATAGATTTAAAATTTGCGCATTAAACGGCATCTCCGTCAATTTTACTAGTTCTAATACTTACACGACTTACTCTGACGGAACACCAGTTCACATGCAATTATCACTTACATTCCAAGAACTGACACCAATTTATAATGAAGATTATCAAAATGCAGTCGGTACAGGTTACTAATGACTTATTTTAGAGAACTTCCAAATTTAGAATATCAATCATTTTTATCGGATAAAAAATCATCTGATGAGTATATAGTTATAAAAAATTTATTTCGTAGAGTTAAACTTCGTGATGATTTAAAAAATGTTTTTACAGTATTTGATAAGTATCAAATACCTGATGGTTCTAGACCAGATTTAGTTGCAGATGAATTATACGGTAGTTCCCAATATGATTGGGTTGTATTGGTTTGTGCTGGAATAACAAGAGTTAGAGATCAGTGGCCACTATCTGATAAAGATGTATATGATTATGCAGAATCAATTTATGGTTCAGAATTAAACTCAATTCATCATTATGAAACAGTAGAAGTTAGAGATTCTAAAAATAGATTAATTTTACCATCCGGTAAAGTCGTTGATGCAAACTTTACTATTACTGATCCAGATAACCCTATTCAGAACTTAAGTCCTTCACCTGTTGTAGGCATATCGAATTATGAATATGAAACTAGAAAAAATAATGAAAAAAGAAGTATATACGTTCTCAAACCAAGATACTTGCAGCAAGTTCTAAACGATACCAGAAAATTAATGACTTATGATAAGTCATCTCAATATGTGAATGGTAAATTGATTAAAACAGAAAATACTGCACAGTCAAACCCATAATAATTTAAACTAAAAAAGGGCGAGAAACCCGCCCTTTGATTGATATGATCAGTCTTCTGCTAGACGAGCGAAATAAGATAGCGCATCATCATCTTCATCTTCTTCAACAGCAACCCGACGAGTTGGTTGAAGATTATTTAGTTCATTACGAAGATTTTCATCAAGACTAGGCGCAGGACCGCGAGAATATTCTTCTTCTTCGATATCTTCAGGATCTTGATATCGTGGAGTGCCTTTGCTACCAAGAACATAATCAAGGCGCTTTTTCAGTTCATCATAAGATTTAAACTGATCAGGGGCAACAAAGTCTGAGAGAGAATATTGTTTTTTCCAGATCGATTCGAGTTCGTCATCATCGTCTAGAAGGGCGCCAGCAGCGGCAAACTCGCTAGAATCATAATTACGATAACCGGCAACGTTCTTTGCCTTCAGTTTGAAGTTAGCACCTTTCCAGAAGTCAAATGGATCGATTGCTTCCTCATCTTCAAACTCAGGTTGCATTGCGGCAGTGAGTTTATCAAAGATTTTTTTACCATACTTGAAGAGAAATACTTTTCCTTCATTCTGTGGGTTAGCGGGATCTTTTACAACGTAAATATTGCTGATATAGGTTAGTTTACGCTTCTGCTTACGTGCCTGCTCTTTACCAGCATCAGTACCGTTGTTCCAGAGTAGAGTATTGTGCTCAGAAACAGGATCTTTTTGTCCAAGAGTGGTTAGAGAATTCTCAATATACCAACCACCAGGACCTTGAAAGGCGTGAGAATATACTTTTACGAAAGGTAGATCTTCACCCTCTGGTGCAGGAAGAAAGCGAATAACAGCATAACCGTTACCACTCTTATCTACATCTAGTTTCCAGAGACGGTCATCAGAAGACCCACTGGTAGTGTTCATTTTTTCTACTTCCTTGACCAGTTTGGCGGTCAGGGAACCAAGTTTAGATTGTTTTTTAAGATCGGCAAATCCCATTAGATTACCTCGGATAGTTTGGATTTGGGGGATTGACTTGGATATTCTAGCAGAGAAAACCCGCTCAGTCAAGAAATTTCTTGAGAGACTCGATGGTCTTACCCATGCTATTAAATAGAATGCCAATATCAGTCTCTGGTGGGAAACCCATCAGAGCAATTGATTTTTTTAGATTCTCTTTCATTTCTACCGCTGCTGGGTCATCAGAAAGAGAAAGTCTAGTATACATGATACGTTGCTTTTCAAGAAGTCTAGACATTTTTTCAATGTGTTCCAGTTTATCTTCACGGGTCATCATACCAAAAGTCATAATGCTACCATAAAGAAACTCTTGAAGTTCATTGATTTCTTTGAGTTCTTTTTGTATTAGTTCTGAATCAAAAAATTTACTCATTTACGATTTCCCGTAAAATCTTTTTAAAGTGGAATACATCAATATTTAGAAATGGATTATATTTTTTAATTTTCAAACTTACGGTTTCCCACACTGGGTCTAAAAGTTTTTTATCAAAATCTTTTGAAAAATTGAATATTTTGTCGTAGATTACGAAAGTTTCTAGTGATAATTTCCCGCTTAGTAACTTTTTTAAAATCGTTGGATGTCCTTTGGAACAACTCAGCGCATCGTCTAATTTTGTTTCGTAAAACAATTCCTCCGATTGTTCTTTGAACAAGTAAGTCAAACTCTGTTGTCTTCGCATCCAATCGGCGTAAGTCCTTTCTCCAGAATTGATAATTTCTCCAATCCATAAGTTTTGTGGGTTATCTGCGGACACAAAGTTTGATACAAGAAAATCTACAACTTCTTTATCTGAGTACTTTCGACTTGTTTTTTCAAACCAGTATTTATCTCGCCTCTTATTGAATGAGGTTATACTGGCGCGAGTCTTAGCACCATATTTAAAGAAGTCGTATTTTGGATTTGTGAAATGATTTTTAAGTGACAAATAATGCTGATAAGTTTCAAAAGGAGTCACGATCATAAAGGAAGTTTAGCGCGTGAAGTTTTCTTCATAAAGTTGAGACGAATTGCGTCCCACTTTAATCGTTCTTTTAATGGTTTTGAAATAAGTTTTGTAACTGATTCAACTTCAAGATTATTGATTTCGCAATAATGAACAATTGCGTCAATATAATTTAGATTTTCATCAACTACAATTTTTTCAATCTCCAAAGCAAACCTTGATGGAGTAAGAAACTTATTTTCTATAACCTGTTCTAATTCTTTATTTGGTTCCATAGAGTTCCAATTTATCTCTAACAAACTCTCTAATGTATTCGGTGAGTAGTTTGATGTACTTTGATTTGTCTCTTTCTTCATAAACGACGCATTCTCCATTTTCGCAAGCCATAATGATTACAAGTTTTTTAACAGAAACACCAGTAAGTTCATACAGCATACAACCATATGCCATGCACTGTACGAAATAGTGTTCAATCCACTCACGTGGTTTTGGTTTTTTGGATGTTTTGAAATCGATTATCGACAGTTCGCCATCAAACTCGGCAATACAATCTACGGTTCCAGCAATTCCTAATTGTTTGCTATAAAGTGAACCTTCAAGAGCATGAATATTATTTATACGATTTAATTCACCTTTAGAAATTTTAAAGAGAAACTCTGAAAGAGGTTGAACTTCTGGTAGTTCTTCATTTTTTAGATGATGTTCTACCAAAGTATGCATATCAGTTCCACGACTGGTTGCCTGCTTTGTGATTTTATCCGCAGTTTCTTCTCCGACTTTTTTACGCCAGTCCATAAAGAACTGGCGATTTTTGTGACTTGTTACCGAAGTTATAGAGACTAATTTTAGTAGTTCTTCATTATCAGGAACTTCATAATATCTGACCCCGTCAATTGTAGTTCTATTAAGTTTAGGGAGTTCAATATCAACGTGATTAAACATTAAAAACCTGCTTCCATTTTTGCCAAAATATACTCTTTAACAAGTCCAGAACGAACGATATCGTCTACACCAAATTCAATTATATCGAATGAGGGCATTTTACGCAAGACTGCCATAAAATCTACAATACCATTACGCTCATTTGTCTTCTGTAAGTCTGACTGAGTAGCGTCTCCACAGAAACAAATTTTTGTATTTTCACCAACGCGGGTAATGATACTATCCAGTTCATGAAAATTAAGATTTTGAAATTCGTCAACAATTACAATTGCATTATCTAAAGTTGTTCCACGAAGAAATGAAGTACTCCAGAACTTGATTGTTTCTTGAGATTTAAGATTGCCATAAAGCATTTCAAAATCAGCATCAGAAGGCATCTGGAACATATACTTCACCATATTCTTATATGGAATTTGATAAATGTCTGCCTTATCATCATGTGTTCCTGGGAGGAATCCGATTTCTCTTGTGGCAACCAAAGAACGAACTAGGTAAATTCTTTCGTAGGGACTTCTTTCATCAAGAACATCTTTTAATGCATTATAAAGAGTGATAAAAGTTTTACCCGTTCCAGCGCAACCATAAGCAACAATGTGTTTATGATCTGCGTAGGATTCAAAAAGTTTTCTTTGATTTTCTGTGAGTGGGTCAATATCAAGTAGATATTCTTGACTGAGTGGCTTTCTACGCTTCATTTGACGAGTAGTAAGACCAACCCCAATTGGTTGCTCTGCTCTTTTTCTTCTAGCCATATTAGAGTTTCTTTACAGTTGAACCTGGTGCTTTACTTGCTTTCTCAAGGACATCATTCCATCCAGGATTACGATTAATGAGCTTATTTCTCCACTCGCCCACTTCACCAGGTTGTGGGCAAGTTGATGGATCAGACCAATCACGAATCCATTCTGGATTGTCTTTTTTCCACTGGTCCCAATCGTGGATGCTCATCTCCACTTCTTTTTGTTCTCCAGTGACTGTATTCACTACTGGGTAAGTTGCCATAAAGTTATGAAATCAAGATAATTTATTTAGATCCACTCCAATGCTTGTGAAACTGAAGGAAATTGTTGCTTAAAGACTTCTTTACAAGCAAGTGCAATATCCATGTGCTCTTTTTGAGTACCATTTGCAGAGCGAAGATTAATATAATGAATCCACGACCTGCACGAACCAGACATATAAATTTTTGTTGGTGTTGCTAGAGGCAATACAAACCTTGCACACTCCTTTGCCACCTCAGCATCAAGAAGTTCCTTGTAGAGTTCCATACCTGCCTTAAAATGATCATTAATTTTCAACCATAGATCCGCTTTAAGTTCTTCAGAAAGATCATCAATAGAGTTCTGACGATTCTTCGTATCTTGACGGCGAAGTTCTGGAACAGGAATTGTTTCACCTAGCAGAGAAGAATCTGCATAACGTTGTGAAAATTCTTGATATGTGAATGACCGATGGCGCAGAATTTGAGCAGCAATACCACGATTCGTTTCAATTTCAATAGTCATAAAAGACTGTTCAAACACAGACCAATGATTATGCTTAATACAATAAGCAAGCAACTTGGCATAGTTTTCGTTGTCTTGATTCGCTGGATTGCTAACTCTAGCAACATATGCCATTGTTTTTTCTGCATCAGGAGTAACACTAATAAGTTTTACGCTCATTTCTTTCCAAATCCCTTTGATGTTTGTGCTTCAAGTTCTGCAAGTTCTTTTTTAACTACTCGCAGTTGTGATTTCATTTCTTTAAGTTGTTCTCCAGTATAGAGATGATCTTGCTTGGTAAGTTTCTCAAGCAATTTTACAAGTTTTTTTGCCCTACTAGTCATTGTCCTCTTCAAAGATTTCGTCGTAATCAAGGTATTTTGGTTTAATGTCATCATACTTGTATGCATCAGAATAGACTTCCGCTTTCAGAGAATCTACAAGCAACTCAAGATTACGAACAATAAGTTTTAGTTTTTCCCTGTCCATACCTCATAGTTCTCTCTCAACATTTTACACAAAAAAAGGGAAGAAGTCAATCTTCCCTAAAATCAAATTTATTTGTAAATCCACTGAATATACAATGATAGAAGTGCAATTAAAGCGGCAGATCCAACTGTGATTTGTGCAAGAACTAACATTATTTTGCTCCTGCGTTTATAAGAAGTGCTTTATGACGACGACTTTCTTTTTGCTTTTGCTCTTTAATAAGTTGAAGAACATTGAGTTTTTTCATCACTTTACCTCCTTTACAAACTTAACACCACGATAGGTTTCGTTGTATTGTTGAGGTTGTTGTTGAACCTGTTGTTGACGACGAACTTGGGTGTCGTATGGGACACCACGATATACTACTTGAGACATTAGGTTTGCTCCTTTACTAAAAGTAAATTTGCGTTCCTTCAGTCGGCGTTTGCGTTCGCTATTTCGAAATAGCGAATGAACGATCCGTTCCGCGTCGGCTTACTTCCGTCGCTATAAGCGATGAACGTATATAAATTTATAAAAGTTTTTTTGTAAAATAGGATACAATTTTAAAAAACCTTTACATAAAAATTTTACTGAAAAATTTTTTTGACACTCCGGGAAATCACTTACGCTTTTTGGTTTTGGGGGCTGCCTTGTATCCCCAAATTCTAGGGTTGACTCTACCATAACCCCAGTCAATTTTTTGCACTGATCCTGGTCCAAACTTATCGTAGTATAAGTCAAAAATACGAATTCTATTTCCTCTACAAAGATCAATATACTTTTTATTATTAACTTGATAGACTACAATGTAAGCATCATTTGGGAATGATGGGTCTTTAACCAGATCCATTGTTGTATTTTCAAGTAGAATTTCACAACCATAAAGAGGAGGAATATCTTTTTTTTCTTCAGGTGTCCATTCCACTTTTAGTGTCTCCTTTTTTACACTACTAACTGTACTCACGAACGACCTCCCCAAGTAATATCAGGATAAGATTCGGAAACAATTTCTTTAGTAATTTTGTATCGGGTATCAAGTTTTTTATCTTTTATAAGACATAGAATTTCTGCTTCTAATGGGTGAAGACCTTGCAAAAGATTAATAAACATTGATTCTCTACGAATATTGCTCATCCCATCATTTCCACCTTTAATGAAATGATAAAAGTTTTTATATTCCTTACGAATAGTGGTATGACCTTGCTTATCGGATGACCCCATAGAAAATGATCCAGTCTCATGCATCTTCCTAACTTCTTCCGTAATTTTTGTAGAAAGAGTACCACTATTCACAGTTTGATCGTCAAACTCTGAATAAGGGACTGGTCCTTCAGGTAGCATAGAAATTACACTTTCATCAAAATTCCAAATAAAAATTGCTTTCAGTGAAGGATCTTCGTATTTTTTAAGAACTTCTACTTTTTTAACATTAGACCTTTGACGTGAGGCAAGATCCAATACCTCAAAAATAAAAGGATTTTTTGGAAGGTTATCGGCAACAGGAGTTGAAGCAGGTTTTTTTGCTTGAACCGTTTTTGCTTTTGCTGTCGCTGTTGCTTTCTTCGTTGTTGTTGTCATATCAATTCAAAATCTAAAATGATTTATGGTATTTAGTTAATCTTCATCGTCTTCAAGTTCATCATCATCAAAATAATCTGGGTTGAAACTAATTGCTAAAACTTCATCGGGAATAACATTTCCATTATTATCAAAAAATTCAGGGTGAAGTTTTGGTTTATCTTGATAATTCATCATATATTCTCTAGCAACCCAACCTGTAACAAGACCTACTATAAGAAATAGGATAGTTAAAAAACAACCGAATACCAAACTAGTTGCTAACATTTCTTTTTCTCCGGGAAACTACTTTTGTTTTCCTTGATTTGAAGGAAAATTCAAAATAAATGGTTACTTCCCGATTGAGAAAGCAAACCATTTTCTCAAATATGATGTGAAATGGATAGGTTTGCTTTCTTTTTCCTCCATGTAAAAGAACTTCAACACCACGATTCATGTGGTTATTATTATTTATGTTTTTACTAGACAATTTGTTGTTCTTTAAGATATTTTACGGTGTCTGTACACCCCCCAAGTTTTTTGTCATCACAAACCACCTGAGGAAATGTAGCGCCCTTACCAAACTCGGCATAAAATTCGTCTTTGGTGAAGTGCTCATTGAGATTATACACCACGAACTTACTTCCAGTCAACTCCAGAACTTGCTTAACTTTATAGCAATATGGACAACCTTCTTTAGAATATACTGCAAAATTCATATCATTCTTCCACAGAAGTTTGTGCTTCTTTAGTTGAAGGGGGTTCTTCCAGTGATACTCCAATCTGCTGAAGATATTCAATTACGCCTTGCATTTTTAAAACTATTTCCTTCTTTTCTAAAATTTTATTATTAAGATCTTGAATTTCATCAAGTAAAGTTTTTTGTTGCTGAATAATAGATTGTAAATGCTGTCTTTGTTCTGTCATTGCAATTCATGTGCGCTGCGAAATTATTTATAGATTAAAATAAATCCCTAGAAATGTCAAGTATTTTCTTGAGAAGATTCAATGAGTGGAGTTGTAAGAGTAATCCATTCTTCTTCTGTTAGTTGAGTTACACCATTTCCTCCAGGAAGAACTGCATCATCATCACAGACAGATAAACAATAATCAACTCCATTATCATCCGTCAACCAGTATTTAACATCTAAACCTTTGATTGGCGGATGAGTTTTAGGAACTTCGTTTGCTTCAATTAAAAATCTATCTAAACTTGGATAAATTACCCAATAGTGCTTGATGTACATAAAAAATTAATTTAACTTTTGATATTTATTAGCAGACTCCATATTTAGATTTGAGATTATTGCATTGAGTTTCCATGCTCTCAAATCCTTTAACAGTCATCCAAGTTACCATAGAATACCTATCACCTTTAGTTACAGGTTCAACTCCATGTAGATAATATCTGTTTGAGGGGAAGCAAACTAAAAGACCAGGTTCTGGGCGAATACGAATATGAAGATTTGGAAATACAAAATCACCGCCTTCAAAATCATCATTCAAATATAAGACCATAGACAAATCTCGATCTATGGTTTTTCTCCACACCTGAGTTTGATCTGGAGCAGTCCACATACCTTCACCATCAATGTGGGGTTGGTAATGACCCCCTACACCATAGCAAAGTAGTTGTGGAACCTCACTACTATCAACTTCAAACTGATAAAACGGGTTAATAACCTGCTTTACAATGTTATGCATTAATTCATTGACCTGAGGAAACACAGGTTCAATTGGTGCAATTTGAGTATCTCTAGTCTTCTTATCAGTAATCCATTCAGTCTGTCTAGTTTGATTGGATTTGTCTGGGTCAAATACTGAAAGATCTTCTGTCTTTGACGTTTTCATATGATGAACCAAAGCATCAATTCCTTCTGGACTGATGACTTTTGGGGCAATCAAAATATTTGATAATAAATTCATTTTGAATAATGTATTTTTAGATATTTATCTTGTAGTATTTGAAGTTGCCGTTGGTTTACTTAATGGACTGTAATGCAAAGTTCCTCTGGGAATTGCTGCCACTAAATCATTAGAAAAATTTATTCTATCAACTGAACTTCTTGTGGTAGTAGTAGGCGTAGCCGGAGTATAACCTCCACCAAACCAACCATAGTTAGAGTTGCCGGTTGCAGCAAAAGTAATTCGTGCTGTACTTAATGGTCCCCTAATAGATGTAAATGCAGAGTCATTAGAGAAATCAGAACGTTCTACTGTGGATTGAAATACCCCTCCAGGACCTACACCTCCACACCACCAACCATAATTAGAATTTCCTGTTGCTGCTAAGTCATATATTTGTGAACTTAATGAACCTCTTGTTGATGCAGTCAAAAAATCATTAGAAAAATCTACACGATCTATTAATGATACCCTGTTTACACTGCTAATATATCCGCCACCAAACCAACCATAGTTAGAGTTTCCTGTTGCCGCTAAATTTCTTCTTGCTAACGATAAAGGTCCTTTAAGCAAATTAACCATAGAATCATCGGAAAAATTTATACGATCTACTATTGAAGTTACTGCAGGGGAAATAAATCCCCCACCAAACCAACCATAATTAGAGTTTCCAACTGAAGCAAACCGAGATCTAAGTCTAAGTGCAGTTCTGGTGATCATTGCCACAGAATCGTTAGAAAAATTTATACGATCCGTCGTGCTCAGGGTAGTGCCAGGAAAGGTTGATACTCCCCCATTAAACCACCCATAAGCAGAATTGCTGGATGCAGCCATGGTAAATTTTGACGAACTTAACGGTCCTCTTGGGGATGCAGTTACAGAATCATTAGAAAAGTTTATTCTTGAAACTGCAGATGTTGCTACTCCAGGGAAAGATCCTCCACCTCCAAACCAACCAAAATTACCTGTTTGTTGGTTAAGAATACTAGAAGACTTTGCTTGTCCAGATGTCGCTGCCGTAGCCCATTTAGATTCACTTAATGAACCTCTAATTGATGCAGTTACGGAATCATTAGAGAAATCTATACGATCTACTGTTGATAATCTTGGAGTGCCTGTCGTTCCGCCACCAAACCAACCATAATTAAAATTTCCAGTCGCCCCTAAACCATATCTGGTAGAACTTAAAGGACCTCTGACCAATGCAGTTGTCAAATCATTGGAAAAATTTATACGATCTACGGTTGATAACTGTACTGCTGGAGTTGGAAATCTTACACCTGCACCAAACCAACCATAGTCATAGTTTCCTGCTGCACCAATAGATTCTTTAGCGGAGCTTAATGATCCTCTAACAGATGATGTTGAAGAATCATTAGAAAAATCTATACGATCTACAGTAGATATTGAGTTAAGAGGAGGTATATTACCACCAGCAAACCAACCATAATTTATATTTCCTGCTGATTGGACATTCCATTTTGATAAGGTTAATTGACCTCTAACTGATGCAGTTGCAGAATCATTAGAAAAATCTATACGATCTACTGTTGATTGTAATCCAATAATAGAATTGCCACTACCAAACCAACCGTAGTTAGAATTTCCTGTTGCCCCTAAACTACTTCTTGTTGAACTTAATGGTCCCCTAGATATGGGAGAAGTAAGATCATTAGAAAAATTTACACGATCTACTGTTGATATTGTTACTGTAGAAGCACCACCACCAAACCATCCATAGTTAGAATTTCCTGTTGCTCCGGAACTACCTTTTACTGCACTAAATGAACTTCTTGATGATACTGATATAGAATCATTAGAAAAATCTATACGATCTATTGAAGATGAATTGGGGCTTGGTGAGGGAGGTGATCCTCCACCAAACCAACCATGAGTTTGAGAACTACTCCAAGTTGTGCTAGTAACAGGACTATCAGTCACTAACATTACTAAACCAGTTGTCGTAATACCTGGAGTAACAGAACCCAAATATCCAGTCGTTGCATAAGAAACTGTTGTAGTTCCTGCAAATCCAGTGACAATAAAAGTGCCATTATAACCAGTGTATGCAGTTCCAGTGGCATCTCCAAGACCCGAAACTGCAATTTTAGAACCTACATAAAAAGGTGTCGTTGAAAGTCCAGCAGCAGAAGAAAGTGTAAGAGTTGCAATGCCTACATTAGTGTCTAAAGTTGCACCTGTAATCGCAATACCAGCGCCAGAAGTTGTCTGATTGATTTGTATAGTAGAAACTGTAACAGGATTTGATTTACTGAAATAAATCCCATCAAGTCCAAATACATCTCCCGGCATCTACTTTCTCCTTATGGATTTCTGGTTTCTAAAAGTTGTTGATGTTGTTCAGTTCCAGGGGCAATTAGACCAAGATCGGTATTTGTAACTTCTTCAATACCACGAAGAACTTTTTCTTGTAAAGTATTTAAGAATCTGTCTGGATCATTAAGAGCATCTGCAAGAGAACCATATCCATTCTTAATACGATTAGTATCATCACTTACCAAAGTTGGAGCAGTTCCTCTTCTCATCGAATGTAAATTGCCAATACTGATACCAGTTTTAGAACTAATCATTTCATCTAAAGATTGCTCTGCAAATCTTCTTTCCCAATAAACATGATCTTCTGCTTCAAATTGTTCACGAGTAACTGTCTTACCGCCATTAAGTTCAATGAGTTTATTGATGATCTTATCAAAGAAATTCATTTGTTGAATACGATCACGAATTTCAAGTTCGCACGATTTTAGATAATTTTGAAGAGATAATGAATCCAAATCATACCAATAAAGTTTTGTTGAAGAACCATTAGGACCTGAAGTATGCCATTCAACTGGTTTTGATTTGTCTTTTCCTTCCCAACGATATTCAAATTCACGAACTCTTTCTTTCATCTCAATAAGTTTAGTCATATACCCCTCAGCAAGAATACGACGATTCTTAATTGCTGCTTGAAAAGCTGCAGGAACTGTATATTGCTCTAAAAGGAAAAACTTCTCAATTTGAAAATTAGTTCTTCCTTGTGCCAGTTCTTTATCTGCTTCTTCCCAACGAAGAACTTCCTTAAATGCTTGTTGAAGATATTCTTCGTTATTAACTGCTTCTTCTGGAGTAACAATTTGCAATTGATTACAGTTTTCAATCATAGTCTTTTTAGTGAATGGATCTAATGTTTGTTTCCAAACGTTTGCAATTTTTTTCCAATCATAAGTTTCAGTTGCATAATTTGAAACTGATTGTGAAATTTGATCGTAATATTGCCTGTCATTATCAAAAAAATATAATGCTGACTTGCAGGCACTTATAAGGTTATTTAGGAAGTTATCAGTAACTTCATAACCTTTGGTGGTTCTTATTCCTTCCATTGGCACTATGGTTGCAATCTCATTTGACACTTCAGGTATTGCACCGATATCAGTAATAATAGGGTAGCAACCACATGCCATTGCCTCTGCAAGAGAAACGCAGAATGTTTCTTCCCAGATGTTTGGGTGAATAAAAAATGCAGCATCTTGTAAATGCTCAATAAGTTCCTCTTGATCCACTGCTGGCGAATAAATCACATTTGGAAGTGATTTGAGATACTCATAAAGTTCAGTGTATGGATCTTCTGCAATATCATATAGATTCATTGCAGAAAAAATCTTAAATGTTGCTTCTGGAACGTGAGGAATAATTTGTGCTAAAACTTCCAAACCCTTGTATGGGATCGAAGTGTATATAAAAGTTTTTGATTTTTTAATAGAGTAAGTAAATTTTTTTGATACTCCAGTTGGAATTACGACAATTTTATCTTCTGGAATTTGATGATAATGAATAAATTGTTCTCGACACCAGTTTGATGGAGATACAATTAAATCACAAATTGAAAAGTCAAAATTTACATAATGAGGTTGATCATATGAATGCTGAGTCCATAAAACCTTAAATTGTTTATTTGATTGTTGAAGTTCTTGTGGTAAATGAGAAACTATAATATTTTCTGGAAATTTATAATATTCCTCAAGAAAATAATAAGAACTTTCACTTGCTCCTGATTTCATAATTTTATCTTATTGTATTTGATGCTGCAGAAGAACTATATCTAGCTGCACTTAAAACTCCTCTAGTAGTTGCAGTTGAACTATCATTTGAAAAATTAATTCTATCGACTATAGAATACATTGTAAATGAACTAAAGTAACCACCACCAAACCATCCATAGTTAGAATTACCAGTGGCACTATGAGCACTTTTAAATGTCGATAAAAATGCTCTTGGAGAAAATGCACTGAGGTCGTTAGAAAAATTTATCCTACTTACAGATCGTAAGAACCCTCCAGAATAACCTCCTGCCCACCATCCATAATTAGAGTTTCCAGTCGCAGCCGCTTTATTTGTTGCTGAAACAGGAGATCTCACTGATGAAGCTGCGAGGTCATTTGAAAAATTCATACGATCAATAGTGGATCTTGTAACCCCACCAGATGCACCAGTTCCCCACCACCCATAATCAGAATTACCTGTTGCAGAAACCATAAAATAAGTATTTGCTAGAGGTCCTCTTAGAGAAGTTGCTGTAAGATCATTTGAAAAATCAATACGATAAACTGTAGATACTGTGCTCGGGTCTTTTGCACCTTGTCCCACCCATCCATAATTAGAATTTCCAGTGGCAGCGGCACCATATCTATTATCTATTAGAGGTCCTCTAACTAAAGCAGAAGCGGAATCATTATTAAAATTTAGTCTAACAACCTGAGACGTTGAAGCGGGACTAGATCCACTATGTCCACCACTAAACCACCCATAATCAAAGTTTCCGGTAGATGCCATTGTTAATCTACTCGAAGTAAAATTAGTTCTTGTAGAAGCAGTTATAGAATCATTGGAAAAATCAATACGATCTATTCTATTTGTTGCTATTAATCCAGTTCCTGGATTAGAACCTCCACCAACAAACCAACCAAAATTTCCACCTTTTTGTCTACGAATATTAAGAACGCCTGAAGTTGCTGCTAAATTTCCTCTTGCAGTAAATAATAAACCTCTTGGAGATGCTGCTACTAAATCACTAGAAAAATCTATGCGGTCTATTGCCGATGTTGCTGCTGGAAATTCTGCTCCACCAAACCAACCATAGTCAGAATTACCAGTTGCTGCTGCAGTTGCTTTTGCGGATACCAATGAACCTCTAACAGATGCTGCTACTAAATCATTTGAAAAATCAATACGATCTACTGTTCCTGTTGCTGCGGGACCAGGTATAAGACCTCCACCAAACCAACCATAGTTAGAATTACCAGTTGCCGTAGATTTTTGCCTTGCCAAACTTAATGGACTTCTTGGTGATGCTATTGCAGAATCATTTGAAAAATCCACACGATCTACTGTCGAATAAACAGTAGGTGCCACATATCCACCACCAAACCAACCATAGTTGGAATTACCAGTTGCTGCAAATCTTTCTCTTGCTAAACTTGATAGACCTCTAGATAATGCTATTGTAGAGTCATTAGAAAAATCTATGCGATCAACTGATGATACTACTGCAGGAGTTGCAATAGAACCACCACAAAACCAACCATAATTGAAATTTCCTGTTGCTGCTAAATCAGCTTTTGCTAAAGTTAATGAACCTCTTGGGGTTGCTGTTGCAGAATCATTAGAAAAATCTATACGATCTACTGTCGATACTGAAGGAAATCCACCACCAAACCACCCATAGTTAGAGTTTCCTGTTGCTGCCATGCTTCGGTTTATTGAACTTAATAAACCCCTTGATTGCGCTGTTACGGAATCATTAGAGAAATCTATACGGTCTATAGTTGATACATTTGCTGGTGTTGGAATAAGACCACCACCAAACCAACCATGATTTGCAACTGATTCTTTATTTAACCATACATTCTGCACTCTCGCAGATCGAACTTCATTTAAACCAAATACTCCAAATACACTATTATTTCCTACAGGCATTTACTTAAATGAATAATTGAATGGGTTGTTTTGGTTGTCTCCAAAATTCCATATTGGAATATTTGTTCAATATATAATCACTTAAAATTTCTTCTGGTTTTCGACAAGTTTTTTTGACTTGTTTATGAACTTGATGCATATCACTCAAACCATAAACTTCATTATCTCTCTCACGGTATTTATGATCCACATTATCAAAATCATGCTGATAATAAGGCAATTCTAAAAATTGGTATATTTTTCTAAAAGTTTCTTCTGGTCGATACACTAGATCATTATATTCAATCAAATGCATATATCTTCCACAACCCTTTTCAAATCCTTGACTAAAAGCATATAAAGATTGATCTACAATTCCTTCAGGACACATTAAATAATCACATCGATTATCATCATTTAATTCATACCCACGATCTTTAAGTACTTTATCTACAAAAGATAATTGGTTTGGATTACGATGAATCATCTGAATAAAAGATGCAAGAATTTCTAATACATCTCTTACTGGACAAAGAATCTTCGGTGTTTTTGTGATATATTCTTGTATTCTATCAATGTTATTAGGCCAAGCACGACATTTATCAATCACAATCGGTTTATCAATATCACTATAATAATTATCAATTACGCTTGAAATAATTTTATGATGCTGTTTTGGTTTTGGGTATGCAAGTGCTTGCTCTGACGTCCCAAAATACTGTTCAGTATAATACATAATCTCCAATACAGGGGATATAGCACCACAATGAATATCTGGATTTTGATTTAAAATCGCAGATAGTAAAGTAGAACCAGAACGAGGTAATCCACTCTCAAAAAAATATACTTTATCCATTCGTAAAAAAGAATAACTGAACTAGTCTACCATTCTCTAAACAATCTCCAAAGTTTTCTCCATGAGAGTGCCAAAGTTTTGGATCAAATATTACTGCTCTATTATACTGCATATTTGCAAGACAATACCTATCCCACTTAGAACGATCTAAACCATCACCATATACAATACCTTCCCTTATCTCATCATAAGAGGTATAACCAAACCAACTTGCTTCGTGATGTTCAGGGCATCTTTCCCAACCAAGTTTTTTATGCCTCCAGAAAGATGTTCCTGCTTCAGGAATACATTGGTTTGGTAGATTCATATAAAGAACGCAACCCCAGTCCCAGATTGGATCAATATGAATATCTTGCTGAAATGTATCATTCTCCAATGACAACCTAAAGTCGCCATGATTTCCCTCTTGTGCAGGAATAAGAGATCTTCCTAAAAGCAGTTCAAACTTATTGTGAATTTCTTTGTTATAAAATGTTCCTTTTGAATTTCTTCCTGGATAAGTATAACCATCTTGTGGTTGTGGATACTCCAAATTTAGTGCATATTGACGAACTTCATATGGGTTTTCATAAAAGTTATCAACAATGATAATATTTTGCCTCATAAAAATAATCTAATTTCAATTATTTATTTTATTGCATTAGAACAAGCAGACAGTCTAGATCTAATCGTAGTTAGTACAGATCTTGATGCAGCTGTCGCTAAGTCGTTGGAAAAATTACTTTTCACTACGGTACTAGTATAAACAGTAGTATAACCTCCGCCCCACCAAGCATAATTTTGGTCTGAAGTCCCTCCATGAGAATATCGAATAGATGGCATTATTCCTCTTGGAGATCCTACGATTAAATCATTTGAAAAATCTACACGATCTATTGATGAACGTGTAGATCCACCACACCACCAACCATAATTAGAGTTCCCTGTAGCAGCAGACCAATCTCTAGTAACAGATAAATCACCTCTAACAGATGCCAATGAACTATCATTAGAAAAATCTAGTCTATCTACTCTAGAACTTGATGTTCCTCCACCAAACCAACCATAGTTAGAATTTCCTGTTGCGGATAATCTAGATCTAGATGTAGATAAATTTCCCCTTCTCGATGATGTAACGTTATCATTAGAAAAATCTATTCTTTCTACTACAGTGTTTGATGAAGAACCCCCAGAAATCCAATTATAATTTGCATTTGAAGTTGAAAAAATGTAAGTTTTCGGTGATATGAGTCTTCCTCTAGGAATCGCCGTTTGGGAATCATTTGAAAAGTCTACCCTATCAACTAAAGTATAAGTTCCAGGTGCTGCATTACCTCCGCACCACCACCCATAATTTTTATTACTAGATGCAGAAGTTCCTCCTCTTCCAAGTGATAAAGATCCTCTTGTAGATGCTGACGATAGATCATTAGAAAAATTAATTCGATCAACTATAGCATAGTAAAATATCGAAGCTGGAGGAATAATATAATAACCACCACCAAACCAACCAAAATTACGTGACGCTTGCGGAAGAATACTTGGGGGTTTTGCTTGTCCAGATGTAGACGAAGAAAAATCTCTACTTAAACTTAATGAACCTCTAACTGATGCACTTGCTAAATCATTAGAAAAATCTATACGATCTACTGTGGACAATACTAATGGAGCAGGAATATTTCCGCCACCAAACCATCCATAATTAGTATTCCCAGAACTTCTTGGAGCATTTTTTGCTAAACTTAATGGTCCTCTAACTAATGCAGTTGCCAAATCATTTGAAAAATCAATACGATCTACTGTTGACACTGGACCGGGAAATCCACCACCAAACCATCCATAGTTAGAGTTGCCAGTTGCTCCTGAACCACCTCTTACTGAACTTAATGGTCCTCTAACTGATGCGGTCGTAAAATCATTTGAAAAATCAATACGATCTACTGTTGATACTGGCGCATTTCCACCAGCAAACCATCCGTAGTTAGAGTTGCCAGTTGCTGCGGGAGGAGTTCTTGAAATACTTAAAAATCCTCTTAATGGTGCAGTTGTTAGATCATTTGAAAAATCAATGCGATCTACTGTCGATATTACTGCTGCTGATACACCACCAGCACCAAACCACCCATAGTTAGAATTTTTTACTGCTCCTGAACCATCTTTTGCTAAACTCAATGGTCCTCTAACTGATGCGGTTGTAGAATCATTTGAAAAATCAATACGATCTACTCTTGAAAAAAATACTGCATTAGTTCTGCCACCACCAAACCATCCATAGTTAGAATTTCCAGTTGCTGCCAAACTGTATCTTGCTGAACTTAATGAACCTCTTGTCGATGTTGTTGAAGAATCATTAGAAAAATCTATACGATCAACCAAAGAATGTGATATGGGTGCAGGAGTAGAAAGAACTCTTCCAGCACCAAACCAACCATGAGAATTTAATGCAGTATAAGTTTCAGTTCTTTTTAAATTATATGTTTGACTTAAACCAAATACCCCTACTGCCATATTATTTACCGAATACGTGAGAACCGATGTGCTGTAATTCTATACTTGTATCCAACCAAACATCATATCCAACTTCATTGAGTCTTTTAAAAAAACTCATATCCTCTCCCAGATACTTGCCATTTTCACACATTTCTGCAAAGTAATGATATGAATTATCGTATTCTTTTTCTGTAATTGGATAATTTGAATTATTTAATGAAGGAAAATATTTCAGTTCACTATAATACTTATTTAGTTTAGCAAAGACACTTCTATGAATCATCACAAATCCCATACCTATTCCACCAATTTTAATTAGATTGCCGCACAATTTTATTGGGTTACATACATCATAACAATACCTTAATGGAATTGTTTTCATTGGATATGCGGCAGATACTATTGGTTTTTGATAAGAATATAACTTCAACACATCTTCTGCTTGAAATGCAACATCAGCATCCAAACAAAACAAATACTCAAACTCAGTATTATTCATGAAGAAATTTGCAATTCTTGATCTACCTTTTGAGATCATGGATTCATTAGCAACAGTCATAATACCATGATCAATGTTATTACGAACCAAAAGTTTACCTAGATTGAATAGTGAAGTTGAAGTTTTTTCACTAACCAAACCACCATAACAAGGTAATGATATAAGAATACTCATAATTATTGAATCTTTTGTTTTCCTGCGATTTGTATTTCTATTGAGTTTAATGTATCTGAGAATGCAAAAATTGATTGACCTATTCCTAATCGTTTTGGTGCTTCACATAATTCAATCGTTGAATTTTTAGGAACAATTAAGTTATAGGCTAAGTAGGTAAAGATTGTATCAGAGTTTCCAATTCCAACCCAAACTGGATAATCACCAGAATCACTAATGTTTGAAACTCTAATTGATTGTACCACAGAAGGATAAGTATTACCAGTCCCATAATAAACTGTTGCTGTAGTTCCAACACCAACTCCTCTACTACTTCCATTTAAATATGCAGTATCTGTTGTTGCCTGATAAACAATTGTAGTCTGCAATGAACCATCTTGAGGAACAATTGCATCAATAAATTGAACAGGAGTAGCACTTAAAGTAGATCTTACTGCCTTAGTGATCGGTACAACCAATGTACCTGGCGTATAACCAACACCAACGTAAGTATTTGTAGCAATTCCAGATCCAACAACTAGTTGTCCCGCAGCGATTCCAGAAAAAGTAGAAACACCAATTGTTGCAAATCCAACTGGTGCAGATGCAGTTGTGCTAAGGGCAACGCCAACTGTTCCTAACCCAGTCGCTTGTACACGAACACTGTCACTTGGGTATAAAACAAATGGTTGTTTCATTATTTCAACAGCAGAACCAACAGGAACTGGAAGTCTAGATACAACTTTCGATACTGGTGTAAAGAATCCTGTTCCAGACATAGGTCCAAGAAGAGGTTTACTTAAGAATATTACAGTTCCAGAAACATCAGTTACTAGTGTATTAAAATCAACATTAGTTCCTGTAAACGCCATGCCAACGGTAATACTACTTGCACTTGAAACTCTGCAAGTATGAATACCAGATGTTCCAGCACTTACAACTGCTGGAACTTTTAAAGCATCAAGGTCAAATGCTGCTGTAATTTCAGCATCACCATTCGATATGTTAGTTACGTGAATAGAATGAACGATATAATCAAGACCAGATGTTGAAGGGAATGATGTAATTTGTGTCGTTGTAGTTCCAACTCCAACTCTATCTAGTGTGCCAGTTGGTGTTACATAAAAGACATTATCAATATTTGTATCAAATTTAGCAGCGATCCCACTTCCACCACCACTAGCAGGAGTAGTCCATTGCGTACCAGTTTCAGTTGACTGTAAAACTTGCCCCGAAGTTCCTGCAGAATTTGTAGAATCGTAAATTGCGCCACTAATTCTAGCGTTACCTTCAACATGTAAGAGTTGTGATGGATTAGTGATTCCTATACCAGTACTGGTTGAAATATAAGCACCACCAGTTACCTGAAGCAATTGAGATACGGTTCCAGTTTGTGCTACTGATCCAATTAATACTGGTCCGCTACTAAAAGTTGAAATTCCAGAAATACTTAATGCAGTTCCAACTATATCAGTTCCAGTAATACCACCTCCAGTAAACTCACCATAAACATTACTGAAAATTCTATTTGCAGTTAAAATTCCAGTAATAAATGTATCACCCACAACATAAAGTGGTGAAGATGCATTATCAGTTCCTATACCAATATTCGTTGCTGTTAATAACCCAACTGTAGAAACACCAGAAACACTAAGTTGAGTAATTGATGCTGTACCACCAGAAACCCTTGTAGATACTCCTGCAGTATCAGAATAAGTTGCTACTCCAGCATTAGGTGCATAAGTCGCTACACCTGCTGTTGAAGCATAGGTAGATACTCCACTTAAAGATACATAATCTGCAATAGTAATAGTTGCTTCAGAACCTGCTGCAGTAGCAGTAACATTTGGACCAACAAAATTGATAGAGGAAATACTTCCTGCAGTTCCAACAATAGAATTTTCTTCTCTAACTGTGATCCCACTAATTGCACCCAAAGATTCAACAGTTATTCCGGTTAATTTAGATCCATCACCATAATATGTTACAACACCAGAAGTTGCGGTGACAATACCAGAAGATATTTGAACCGATCCCAAAGTTGAAATGCCAGAAGCATTGATATTCCTTACAACTGCTAAATCATTTTCAGTAAATTGAACTGACCCCGCTGCCAATCTTGTCCCTGATGGAAATTGAGTGCTTCCAATACCAACACCATAATTAAATAACCAAGCATCGGTATTCAGTCCGGCAAAAGCGCCAGACTTGAACCACATAATTTTCTTATATGTTGTAGGATTTGTTTCTCCAACTGCAACATTTACAAGATCAACTAATGGACTACCTTCAGTAGATGCAACAGCAATACCACCATGATTTGCAGTAGTATCAGTAGAGACATCTTGCCCAAATGCATCGGTAGTAAATCCTACAATAATATCAGCATCACTGACTTTAAAATCTTGAACAATTAGATAACCAGTTGTTCCTCCAACAGTAATATTTCCATTTACATTTAAATTATTATTGACTTGAAGATCATTTGCAATCGTTACATTTCCAGGTAATGTTGGATTTGATGGAATAGAAATTACAGGAGTAGATCCTTCACCAGTTCCTCCAGTAACTGTGATTTGATTTGCAGTTCCAGAAATTGATTGAACATAATCTCCAGTAGTGTCTCCACCAAGAGCAACAGAATTTGGTTGAATTGTTGCTGCTAAAGATACATTACCAGTCCCATCAAAACTTACTGGCGATGCAACGATATCTCCGGTAATTTCAAAAGTTCTTGAATTTTTAAGTGCTGTAGAGAGACCAGCATTAGGTGCATAGGTCGCTACACCAGATGTTGAAGCATAGGTCGCTACTCCAGCATTAGGTGCATAGGTCGCTACACCAGATGTTGAAGCATAGGTCGCTACTCCAGCATTAGGTGCATAG
>JACCDW011523988.1_pt1 | contig 39591 bp, 33 predicted proteins | sample 7449781 | NCBI WGS metagenome assembly JACCDW01 (sample SAMN15323449, study PRJNA562643) | freshwater metagenome | isolation source: river surface water | place: USA:Blue River Watershed | collected 2017-08-18 | reverse complement strand
TGTCACTTACCACATTGCTTGCCACATATTCTACATAGGACTTGATGTCAGTGTTCATCTGTTTGCCATCACTAGTTTCATAGACCATTCCCAAATCAACCACTTCCAGACTGCCTACTGTGAGTTTTCCTGTCACGACCAGATCATCATCATAGACATTGTCCACAATGAACCTCTTATGTTCACCATCCTCAATCTGATCAGTTCGGATGTTTTCGACAATGTCTAGAACCTGATTGGATAATGCAGCCAATCTATTTGTATCCACACCAGCAAATCTTTCATCAAATATGTTGCTTGTAATGTACTGGACATAGGACTTGATGTCACTGTTGACAACGCCTCCATCACTTGATTCATAGACCATGCCAAGATCTGTTACTTCAATTGTACTGGCAACCAGTTTTCCAGTGACAAAAAGATCATTGTCATAAACATTATTAGTGATAAACTTATTAAACCTACCCAACTTAATGGTATCTGTACTAATGTTCTCCACAATTTCTAATATCTCATTGGACATACCCATCAATCTCTTCTGATCAATGCCTGCATACTCATCCTTGAACACATTGCTAGCCACAAACTTGACATAGGACTTGATGTCACTGTTCACCATTCCCTCACTGGTCTCATATACCATGCCAAGATCCACCACTTCTAGACTGCCCACAGTCAGCTTCCCACTTACCACAAGATCATCATCATAGACATTGTCTACTATGAATCTGTTATGATCACCATCATGTACTTTGTCAATGTCAATTGATTTGATGATGTCCTCCAATTGGTTGGACATATCTCTTAATTTGGCTGTGTCCACACCTGCATACCTTTCATGGACAGCATTACTGATTTTATAATCAATGTACTCTTGCAGATTGGCTTGTATATCAGTACCATCATCTGCCTCAATTTTGACACCAATACTTGTCACCTCAAGTGCATCTACTGTCAGCTTACCTATCACTGTCAGATCATTGTCATAGACATTGTTGACTATGAACTTATTTCTAACACCGTCAGCTATTTGATCTGTTCTGATGTTTTCTACTATCTCTAAGATTTCATTAGACATCTCACGCAACATGTTCTTGTCAATACCTGCATACTCATCTCTGAACACATTGCTGGCTATAAACTGCACATAAGACTTGATGTCACTATTCACCATTCCCTCACTGGTCTCATAGACCATGCCTAGATCAACCACTTCCAGACTACCAACAGTCAGCTTCCCACTGACCACAAGATCATCATCATATACATTGTCTACTATGAACCTGTTATGTTGACCATCTGCAACAATGTCAATATTGACACTCCTAGTTATCTCAACAAGTTGATTGGACATATCCATCAGCTTTATTGTGTCCACTCCTGCAAATCTTTCACTCACAACATTGCTTGTGACATATTTGACATACCCTTCTATATCAGTGTTGGTACTGCTTCCGTCTTCTGCTTCAATCTTAACTCCCAATTGTGTTACTTCTAGACTATTAACAGTAAGTTTACCAATAACAGTCAGATCATTGTCATAAACATTATTAGTGATAAACTTATTATTTGCTCCTACACTAATTTTGTCAGTATTCAATACATTATTGATCTCTCCTAGTTTGTTGCTTGTAATATAGTCAACATAAGACTTAATATCACTATTTACCACACTACCATCACTTGACTCATATTTAATGCCTAAATCAACCACTTCCAGACTGCCCACAGTCAGCTTCCCACTGACCACAAGATCATCATCATATACATTATCCACAATGAATCTATTATTGTCACCAACTCTTATTGTATCTGTTGAAATGCCTCCCACAATATCTTTGATATTACTTGAAAGTGATGCAATTTTATCATGATCAATGCCTCCATACTTCTCTGATATTGTGGTATTTGTCACATATTCTACATAAGATTTTATGTCAGAATTAACACTATTTCCATCAGTTGTCTCATATGTCATGTCCAAATCTACAACATGCAAACTTGATACTGTCAATTTCCCACTAACTATAAGATCATCATCATATACATTATCTACAACAAACTTGTTATGTTTTCCTACTTTTATTTTGTCAGTGTCACTAAATATATTCATGACATTGCTCATCTTGTAATCAATGTATGACTGCACATCTGTATTCACACTATCACCTGAATCATCCAAGATCTTGACACCTAAATTGGTGACTTCTAAACTTGATACTGTAAGCTTGCCAATTACTGTCATATCATGATCATAAACATGATCAACTATGAATCTTTTATGTTCACCTTCTGAAAGCCTGTCAACATCAATTTCTTTAACATTTCGTTCCATCTGATTTGAAAAGGCCTCCAACTTGGAATTGTCAATTCCTAAGAAGCCATCATTAATGATATTACAAGCTACATATTGTATATATGATTGTATGTCACTATTAACTACACCTCCATCTGCTGTTTTATACACCATACCTAGATCAACCACTTCAAGACTGCTAACTGTCAACTTTCCTGTTACTACAAGATCATCATCATACACATTGTCTACTACAAATCTATTGTGATCCCCAACTCTTATCTGATCTGTATCCAAGGCCTCTAGTTTTACCTCTTTATTGGAAAACAAATACTGAACATAGGATTTTATATCACTATTGATATTGCAGCCATCTGGACCTTCATAAACAATATTTGCATCGATTACTGTAAGAGAATCAACAGTAAGTCTTCCTAATACTGTCAAATCATCTGCATAAACATTATTTGTAATAGCTTTGTTGCTTTCCATAATCTTCCTCAATTCATTTGACATGTTCAGCAAATTATCATTATTGATACCAGCATATTGTTCATCAAATAAATTGCTGGTGACAAAACTTATATAAGACTTGATATCACTGTTTACAGTGCCACCATCACTTGATTCATAGACTACACCAAGATCAGTTACTTCAAGCATGCTGACAGTTAGCTTTCCAGTTACGATCAAATCATCATCATATACATTGTCAACTACAAACTTATTATGAACTCCATTTGATATCTGATCTGTTTTAATATTCTCCACAATATCCATGATTTCATTGGACATTTCCACAAGCCTGGCATTGTCAATGCCTGCAAATCTGCTTTGTATTACATTACTTGTCACATAAGCTACATAGGATTGTACATCACTTTTGACTGTGCTTCCATCAACAGCATCATAGACCATACCTAGATCCATTACTTCAAGACTGCTGACAGTTAGTTTTCCAGTAACCACAAGATCATCATCATATACATTTTCAATGATGAATTTATTGTGTTCACCATCCTTGATAGAATCCAATGATATGTTATTTATAATTTGTTCTATATTGTTTGACATTTCAATCAGCCTAGCATTGTCAATACCTGCAAATCTTTCTTGTACAACATTGCTGACCCTATAATCTATGTAACTTTGTACATCAGTATTCTCCTCACTGCCATCATCAGATTCAATCTTCACTCCAAGATTAGTTACTTCTAACATACTAACTGTCAGCTTTCCCATAACAGTCAGATCATGTGGATATACATGATCTGTTATTGCTCGTCGCCTCTGACCATCTCCTATTTTATCCAAACTAGTGTTTTTCACTATTCCTTCAAGTTCATTTGACATATCTTGTAGTTTTGCAGTGTTAATGCCAACATACCTTTCATCTATTACATTGCATGTCACATATGCTACATAGGACTGGATATCAGTCTTGATGCTACTCCCATCATCTATTTCATAGACCATTCCAAGATCAGCAACCTCAAGGCTTCCAACAGTCAACTTTCCAGTCACAATCATATCATCATCATAAATATTGTTAATGATGAATTTATTTCTTTCACCATTCTTATAATTATCTAGATCTGTGCTTATCATCAGATTTTTAATACTATTTGATAGTTCTTCCAGCTTCTCTGTATCAATTCCTGCAAATCTATCATCAAACACGTCTTCTATTGTGTACTTGATATATGACTTCATATCTGTATTCATTATGCTGCCATCATCAGCTTCAATCTTCACACCCACACTGGTGACTTCAAGAGCTTCCACAGTCAGTTTTCCCAAGACTGTAAGATTATCTGGATATACATTCTCTGTGATAAATTTGTTATGAACGCCTTGTCTGATCTTGTCAACATTGAAGTTTTGAATGAACTCTTCTACATTATTAGATGCATCTAGTAATCCCAAATACCTTTCATCTGTGACATAGTCTATGTAGGACTTGATATCACTATTTACTACACTGCCATCAGCTGCCTGATAGACAACATCCAAATCAACAACTTCAAGGCTACCAACAATCATTTTACCAGTCACCACAAGATCATCATCATACACATTATCTACTATAAACCTATTATGTTCACCTTTTTTAATAGTGTCTGTGGTCAGCCTAGCAACAGTATTCTCAATGTTATTAGACATTTCTACAAGTCTAGCATTGTCAATGCCTGCAAATCTGCTTTGAATTACGTTACTTGTCACAAACTCAACATAAGATTGTACATCACTCTTCACTGTACTTCCATCATAACCCTCATAAATCATACCCAGATCAACTACTTCAAGACTACTGACAGTCAATTTCCCACTCACCACAAGATCATCATCATAAACATTGTCAACAATGTATTTCTTATGCTTACCTTCTTCTATATCATCTGTCCTAAGATTTGTAACAATACCAGTAATCTGATTTGATAATTCTGCCAATTTATCTGTATCAATACCTGCATACTTCTGATTCACAATATTGCAGACTGTGTAATCAATATAGTTTTGTATATCAGTATTAGTCTCATCTCCATCCTCACTCTGAATCTTTACACCAATATTTGTTACTTCTAGCATGTTCACTGTGAGTTTTCCTACAACTGTGAGATCATGGTCATATACATTATTCACAATAAACCTATTGTTCGTCCCAATTGGTATAGTGTCTGTATTTACACTATTTGCAATTTGTTGCAAAGTATTTGACATAGCAGTTAGCTTTGCAGTATCTATGCCTGCAAATCTATCATTGACCACATTGCTAGTCACAAAATCAACATAGGCCTTGATGTCACTATTCACCATTCCATCACCTGTCTCATAGACCATGCCTAAGTCAGTTACTTCCAACATGCTGACTGTCATCTTTCCAGTAACAATTAGATCATTGTCATAGACATTATCAATAATGAACTTCTTATGAGCACCATCTTTCAGTCTGTCTACACTTATGCCTTGAATAGCCTCGGCAAATTCATTGGACATGTCACGCAACACATCATTATCAAGTCCAAAATAGACATCCTTTACAACATTACTGGCCACAAAACTAACATATGATTTTATGTCACTATTTACAACCCCCTCACTTGTCTCATAGACTACTCCTAGATCAACCACTTCAAGACTTGTAACAGTCAATTTACCAGTCACAACAAGGTCATCATCATATACATTGTCCACTATAAATCTATTATGTTCTCCATCTTTCCATTCATCAAGATCTACCTGTTTTACAATAGCCTCTAATTCATTAGACATACTAATAAGCCTTTCTGTGTCAATGCCTGTCAATTCTCTTGCAATGACATTGTCAATGTAAGTTCTAATGTTGCTATTTTCAGATGGATTTGTTTCATAGGACATTCCAAGTACAGTCAATTTTCCAGTTATAACTAGATCATTATCATAGACATTGTTGACAATGAACTTGTTTGTGTCACCTTCTTTGATGTAATCAGTATCACTATAACCATTTTCAAAGATATTACTGGCAACATGTTCTATATATGTCTTCAAATTGCAACTCATGCCTTCATCATTGTCATAGGTCATACCTAGCACAGTAAGTTTACCTGTGATAACAAGATCATGGTCATATACATTGTCAACTATGAATCTATTGATCTGTCCATCCTGCAACAGATCCACATCAACCTCTTTCACAAGTCCCACCAACTGATTGGACAGATCCCTCAACCTCTGTGTATCAATGCCTGCATATCTTTCATCAAACACGTTGCTCACCTTGTAGTCCACGTATCCTTCCAAATCTGTATTCATCACACTGCCATCATCTGCCTCAATCTTTACTCCCAGACTGGTCACTTCAAGTGCATCAACTGTCAGCTTACCCACAACAGTCAGATCATTGTCATAGACATTGTTGACAATGTACCTGTTTACACTACCATCCTGTATCTGATCTAGGTTGACATTTCGGATGATTCTTTCAAGCTCATTTGACATGTCCTGTAATTTTTGTGTATCAATACCAGCATAATGCTCAATGAATATATTACTTGTAATATGGTCAATATAAGATTTTACATTGCAACTCATGCCTTCATCATTGTCATAGGTCATACCCAGTACTGTTAGTTTGCCTGTGATAACAAGATCATGGTCATATACATTGTCAACTATGAATCTATTGATCTGCCCATCCTGCAACAGATCCACATCAACCTCTTTCACAAGTCCCACCAACTGATTGGACAGATCCCTTAACCTCTGTGTATCAATGCCTGCATATCTTTCGTCAAACATATTGCTCATCTTGTAGTCCACGTATCCTTCCAAATCTGTATTCATCACACTGCCATCATCTGCCTCAATCTTCACACCCAGACTGGTCACTTCAAGTGCATCAACTGTCAGCTTACCCACAACAGTCAGATCATTGTCATATACATTGTTGACAATGTACCTGTTTACACTACCATCCTGTATCTGATCCAGGTTGACATTTCTGATGACTCTTTCAAGCTCATTTGACATGTCCTGCAACTTCTGTGTGTCCACACCAGCAAACTTCTGATAAACAAGATTGCATGCCACGTAATCGACATAAGACCTGATATTGCTATTCATATGGCTATCATGATCATATGACATTCCCAAGACTGTCAGCTTACCTGTAATCACTAGATCATCATCATATACATTACCAACTATGAACCTATTCATTTGACCATCTGCAAGTCTGTCTATATCAATTCCTTGCACTGTCTGAATAAATTCATTTGACATCTGTTGCAACAAAGCATTATCAATGCCATAGTATCCTTCTTTAAATACATTACTGGCCACATACTGGACATAGGATTTGATATCACTATTCACAACTCCATCACTAGTCTCATAGACCATGCCTAGATCTACCACTTCCAGACTGCCCACAGTCAACTTTCCACTGACCACAAGATCATCATCATAAACATTATCAACTATGAATTTGTTCCTTTCACCATCTTGTAATAGATCTATGTCTCTGGTTGCAAAAATGCTATCAAATATGTTGCTCATGCGGTATTCAATATAACTTTGCACATCAGTATTCATGGTGCTTCCATCTTCTGCCTCAATCTTGACACCCAGACTGGTAACTTCTAGAGCCTCCACAGTCAATTTGCCCAAAACAGTTAAATCATTGTCATATACATTGTTTACTATAAACTTGTTATGAGTAGCAACATGAATTGTATCTGTGCTAAGATTATCTAATCTTTCTATCAAGGCATTTGCACCCAAATTTTCATATATGTTAGAAGCCACATAATTTACATAGGATTTGATATCACTATTTACCGTACCACCATCACCTGATTCATAAACTATGCCAAGATCAACTACCTCTAGACTGCCTACAGTCAACTTGCCTGTCACCACAAGATCATCATCATATACATTATTGATGACAAACTTGTGAATTTCCCCATCAGGTATATCATCTGCAGTTAATGATTCTATTTTTGCATCAAGATTGCTCAGTGTGTAGCTGCCAAATTGTTGTTTATAAACATAATCAATGTAGCCTTGTACATCAGTCTTTATGCTATCACCATCATCTGCATCAATTGTAACACCAAGACTGGTAACTTCAAGCTCATCAACAGTTAGTTTACCCATTACAGTCAAATCATGACCATATACATTATTTGTAATAAATTTGTTGTGAACACCTGGTTTGATCTGATCAGTATTTAGACTAGATATTGCATCTGCAACATACACTCTGTCAACACCTTCATACAGATCATTGTAGACATTACTGACCATGTAGCCAACATATGATTTGATATCACTATTAACGTCTGATCCATCAGTGTCTTCATAGACAATACCTAAATTTGTAACTTCAAGTCTGCCTACAGTCAATTTGCCAGTGACAATCAAATCATCATCATATACATTGTTGATAATGTTATTGTAAGTATTTCCTTTCAAAGCAGAATCAATATTACATGCAACTATTTCATTAATTTTGCCAACAAGCTCATTGGATGTTTTAGTAATGTTAAAAGATGCATATGTGACAGCATTCAGATAGCTCGCATCTACATATGATTTATCAGCCTTGTTTGCTATCCTATTAGTCAAAGCATTCTCTATCAGTAGACGTTGATTACTCACATAGTCATGTATTTGTTCAATCACAACAATATTACATGTATCTATGACATCTGTAGTCCGTTTTATTGTAAAATACATGTTACTGCCTTCTGATATTTCTGATGTACTCTTATCACTCAGATTGACATCATATAATTGTCTTCCACTGCCTTTGAATCCATCTGCTTTGACTTTGCCAGCAACAACTAATTTTTCTGATGGATTAGTCACGCCAATGCCTACATTATTTGATTTTGTTATCTGCATGACTGGTGTATCAAAGTTATAGATTTGGACAATATCATGTATGACAGATTTATGCAAAATACTCAATGATGGACCATTTGCATCTTCATTAATGATTTCAAAGTTTGATGCTGTTCTGGTCACAGTATCAATAAAGGTTGTCTTATCAAATATATTGAAATTTGAGGCATACAAAGTGTTTTTGACATACAAATGACCATCATATTCATTGTTAACTATAAATTTATTGATAACACCATTTTGTATCTGATCAGCATTCAAAGTAGCAAATTTGTTATCAACACTATCTATTTGAAGTTGTACATTATCTCTTATACCTGCTAATTTATTTAGTTCAGAAGTAGATATAGTACTTGCTCCTATTTTACCCAATGTCCCTGTGATCAAAACTTTATTGCCTGCTAAGTCATTGTTGAGTATTGTAGAGGCTGCACCAGTTATGATGTTTTGCTTTAAATTGATGTTCTGTTGTAGGAGTGCAGATTCTGTATTGATGGCTTCACGCAAGTTATTAGAAGTTTGTTGAATAATGTTTACAATGTCTCTGGATTGGTTCAGTGTATATTGTGCATTTGATACATAATATGAAACATAATCCATCAAATGATTTGATAAATTCATATAATTGGTAGTCATCAGATTGCATGTGGCTTCAAATTCATTGTGCAATCTATCCAATAATCTTTCATTGCTTGCATCAACTATGAGAGCAACACGCCAGTCTTTGAAATATTGATTACTGCCTTCTGTTATTTCAGAAGTACTCTTATCATTCAAGTTTACATTATACAGGTGTCTACCACTGCCAATGAATGCTTCAGCCTTCACATCACCTGCTACATGTAGTTTATGTTGAGGATCTGTCACTCCTATTCCTACGTCACCAATACTTTTTATGACAAATACTTCCTGATCATTGAATGTAGCTTTTAATATTTCTTTTGGTACATCACCACTCTGCATAATAGACACAGCAGGTCCATCGATAAAATACGTGTCACTTATTATTTCAAGCTGTTCACTTTGATATTGTGTTGTGTTCACTGTGGTAGTACTCCCAATAATTTGTAAATTGCTGGCTCGCAATGTACCATCAATAAAAAGATCATCATCATATACATTATTTATTATAAAACGGTTGCTGCTACCATCTGCAATTTTGTCAGCATCTAGATTAGCAATGTGTGTCACAACTGCATTTATAGATGATGAAATAAAATTGGATACATTTTGATTTGAGGCATCAACCACTGCTTTGACTTTCTCGTCTGTATAATACAAATTACAGCCTTCTTGAAGCATAGATGTAGAATATGTATGTAGATCCAAGTTAGTAATGCCACTGCCATCACCATATAATCTATTAGCAAACAAAGTGTCAGATAGATATAGGCTTCTCCATTGATTCAGAAATGTACCAAGATCATAATTACTGCTCAAAGATGGTAATAGATTACCATTGATTATTGTATTCACATCTAGACTGATTGAATCACTATTGAATTTTGCTAACTTATGTGAAGTATTCTGTCTTTTGATACCAATATATGCTTCTTGATTCTGTGCGACAGAGTTTTGCAATATATTTACACCAAAGAGTGCAGCATTATCAAAATTATTATAGATAGTATCATAGCTGTTATTGTTGTTGACAGGTACATTGCAATTATTGGCAACAATGAGGATATAAGAATCCTCCATTGTAGATGAGAAATTGGCAACAGAGGCCATATTTGATGCTTTCACACCAAATGGTATTGTTTTTTCTGAAAAGAAGGACATGGCCTGCCTTTAGCTCTAATACTTTTATTTATTTTTTTTCTATTATCACAAAAGCATATAAACATATAATACTAGATAAATAACAAAAAAGATGACAAGCAAGATCATTGAAACATTCGTGACTATTGTTGACAAGGAAAAGAATGACTACACACTTGATGAATTGAGGAAGCTCTTGACAGAGGCATATAAATCATCAAAGAAAAAGAGGACCACCGAAAAAAAGGAACCTAGTAAATACAATATTTTTATCAAAGAAGAAATTGCAAGGATCAAGGAAAATGATCCCAATGTTGATCGAAAGCAGCTGATGAGTCTTGCTGCAGCTAAGTGGAAAGAGCATAAGGCAGCGGCAAATTAAAAAATATTTTTTTTGTTTTTTTTATGTACATCATTGGTTATTTACAGATAGATATTGTTGAGATTGGAAGCATGCCCTCTGAAATCAATTGGAACTCTGAATGGACATGTCAACACAATGACACCAGATTCATCTGGATCCTTGTGTTTCTCATGATAGAAGTAGTCCATGCCACATTTGTAGTGCATCCTAGAGCCCACAATCTCTTCATCATTTGATTTTTTGGAGATGGACTGGATCATGCTTTCCCCATTCTCAATTGGACTACAACAAATACAGCATTCATGTGTTGCCTCTGCATTCTGTGTAGTTACCTGTATAGGAGAGTTGTACATGGTCCAAGGAATTGTTTTGTTATACATTTTCATCACACGCCTCATGCACATGATGTTGAAGTCTGTTCTGGTAGGAGCATAGACAGATGAGAAGCAAAGATGTGTCTTGAACTCCACAAGGTCATTGACAATTCCTGAAACAACTTGCATCTTCTGTACATTAGTATAGTCATCCAATACTGTACCAGTATTAGAAGAATATTTTACTGCACGCAAAGTGTTATCAGGTTGAAGCATGATGAATCCATTGCAGAGCATGTCAAGATTATTGAAAGGAGGCTCAATATTGACCTTGGGTATAACTACATCTATCTGAATAATTATAGTTGCTCCTGGATTTACGAATGGCACATACCCTATCTTCTTGATATAGATTAAGACATGCTGTACACAACTGATGTTTGCAGAATAGTAGTTGTGATACATACTACTTACAACATCAGAGAACTCTGTGACCTGTCGAAGAGATGCTATGAAGTAATCAGCTTCTTCAACAGAATAGAAGCAGATATCCATGTCATTTGGTATCAGAAGTCTGCCACGTGTTTCGGGTGAGAAAGATTTATCCCAGAACTTGTCGCTTGATTCTTGGTGCTGCATATTGAAACGCCTGGCGTGTTCTTCTGCAATCATAACATCACGCACATAACCCCCATAGATAATTCCTTTATTGTTCAAAGCAATGTTCTCTAATCTCGCATATGCAGCTTTTTTGGTTTTTTGTAGAAGCATATAAAATCTCGAAGGATTGGATCTCGAAGGATTGGATCTCGAAGGATTGGATCTTGCGTGATCTGTCATTGTGTGACGGAAAATAAAAAAAGAAAGTTTATTTCATTTTTTTCCAATTTTATCATTTTTTCTATACAAATGTTATTTTTGTAAAGCTGGTACCCAATATGTTGTACGACCATTCTTGGATTTATATTTCTGAATTTTATTACCATGTGGATCCTTTTCTTTCATGTAGACACACATCATATTCATATATTTATTCATAGAACCTACAGTATTACCTTGTCTCTTCATGACCTTCCTTGCTGCTTGTAAAAACACATTCCAATCATCTGGTGTTATGGATTTTACAAGTCTTTTAGGAGATAGTTTGGCTTTGTATAGTATCTCTGATTTCAGATAGTTTCCTATTCCAGAAAAAATGGCTTTTTGATCCATTAAAACATTATCTAGTTGTTTCTCACCTAAATTCCTCTTCATAGCTACACGTTCAAGTAGCTCACTCAGAGGAATAGTTTCTACCTCTGGTGCCAGCTGTCTGAATTCTTTCAACATATTTTTATGCCCATGAATGAATTTCAATGTACCATATGATAATGTATCATGATAGTACAAATTTTTGCCATCAAGTTGAAATACAATATTTGCAGTCCCTTTTGACCATTCAGGCATATCATTATTTATAAACCACCATCCTGTCAGACCAAGTCTTGACACAATGTACCAATCCTTATCAAAATGAAAAATAATCACTTTGCCTTTCTTTGAGATGTCAATGAGTTGCAAAGGCAGTTCTTTTACAAACTTATCAAAATTCATTGGAGGACCATGTTTGGCATAACGTCCTTTCATGATTGATATATGTTGCAACATTCTATTTTTACATCCTTTTGACAAATATCCTACTAGATATTTGACTTCAGGAGCTTCTGGCATGTTCTATAAGACATCAGCAATTTTATTCAAAATTTTAGGAAATGATCTGATTTTATCCCTATCAGATACTAAACCAGTCTTATTACAGAATTTGTCATATGCAACATAGAGGTCGTGTAGTAGCACTGAATATTCTTGCAAATGGTCTATGTCAGTATGCAATTGTTTTTCTATAATAAATTGTTCTAGATTTGCATCATCTATTGCAGATACATCAATATTATCATATTTAATAATATTATTTACAATAATCAATTTATTCATTTGCAACCTCTCATGATCTTGTAATATTTGAGCAATTTTATTTTTTGACATATGTCTGATATCATGATCATGCATAAATTTAATAAGTGCAGCTTTTTTCATTTGCATGACCTTGATAGGAACCGATTTTCTTGCATCTATAAAATGTACTTCAACGTCTTTTTGAAGATGATGCTTGCTCACATTATTGAGATCGATTTCAATCTCAGTAGAACCATCACCATTAATCATATGATATTTATTGCATATCATGATCAATTCATCTTTCTTCATTTTATCAGCATTTTTGATTTTATCATTGTTGAGCTTGTTATAATTCTTGATCAATGCCAATAATTCTACCTTGCTGTGTTCCATTTTAACATTATCTATAATATAATAAGTCCATATATCATTTTATTTTATTATACTATTATAGGAATTGGAGGATGGCAAAAAGCAGAACATTTACAATAAATGATTCTTGTATCAAGGTCTCTGGTGGAAGGTATAAGTCATCTTCACCTTTATCAGCAGCTAGAAAAGTTGCAACCAAACTCTTCAAGAAAGCCAAATCAATGACTGCCTATAAGACAGCAAGAAAACTTACTTTCAGTATTCGGGAGACCACTGAAGGGAGCAAAAAGAAGATATTTCATTATAAAGTTGAGCGCATCAAGCTTGCTAAACCCATTGAACGTGTTATCAATGATGTCAAAATTGTGAATCATTTTCAGATCAAGATTAAGTCTGACAAGAGCAAGAAGAATACCTTAAAATGTAGTAAGGTCTCTAAACAACTAAACAAGGCCTAAATATACATATTACATGATTTTTGTGAGTTTTGATATAATTCTTTGGCAAATGTATCAAAATATACTGTTATATCTTGAGACTTTCTATGACTAAATAGAAATTGCAAGAGAGAACTGGGTTCTATTTCATATTTACTGATCAAACACCATAATTTATCAAAGGCATCATCATCATTGAAGAATGTCAAGAACATGTTCTTTGCCTGATATTTGTCAAGATATGTCAGTTTAATGTTGATATCAATGCGCCCGGACCGTATAAGAGCTGCATCCAATTTATCTGGATAGTTTGTGGTCAAAATCAATATCAGGCCTTCGTGATTATTGAAGCCATCCAAGCAATTCAAGAGTCCATGCATAGTAATATGATTCTTTTGCGAATCATGATTTTTTCTATCCCAGAAAATACAATCAATATCTTCTATCACTACTATTGCAAGTTTGCTATCATCATTCACAGTTTTGATGGCATCAATCATGTCTGATTCCTTCAAATCTTCATTGATATTCAAAACACATATATCAGCATTACATATTGATGCTATACAATGTATTAAAGATGTCTTACCAACACCTGGAACACCATTAAGCAACATATTCAATTTATATGGAATTCCATGTTTTACATAATCATTATACGTATCCTCATTAATAAAGTCCAAAATCTTATTTTTAATGTCTTCCATTTGACCTTCCTTCAAAAATATTGTACTTATGTCCCTTTTTGCAATTGTAGAACTATTGATCCATCCATATTTTGAATATACTTTCTTTTTCAACTTACCATTCAAGATCAAATTAATATCTCGTAATTCTTTTTGTTTGGCATTTATAGATTTTTCTACAAACACCTTTATCATATTGTCTGTCTCTGCTGTAAATACTATTTCTTTGATTGGATACAAACTCTCCTTATTTTTTACTATCATTAATTGGTCATTCTTCTTATAATCATGTATATCGATTGTGATACCATCTATGTTATAGATGCCATCAACTGGCATAATGAGATGAATGTACTTCTTTTCACCTTTATGCGAATAATCATGTATATAATGTTGGTCAAAGTCTATGTAAATACCATGTAAATCCCCTTTTTGCTTTAAACAGTCATATATATAAGATAAGACTAGTTTGCATTCATCTTGATTAGAATAAATAGTGAGTGACATACCTATAATGCTCATCATTTACATATAACATAAACCTTATACCATTTTTTTCTGCTTGTGTAATAGATGTCAATGGAACCTTTTATCTTCATCATAGATCTTGATGGAACTATTATAGGTGATTGTACATATCAAGTGATCATGTACAACATAGACGAACTCTGTAAGAAACACAAAATCAAGACAAAGACTGATAACAATTTGCTGAATAGTTACAAACCCTCATCAAAACTCATCAGACCGTTTTTCAAATATTTCATAGGCTATATGAAAAAATATAATCCACAGTCTCAATTTTATATTTATACTGCATCTGAAAAGGCATGGGCTACAAAGGAGATCAACATGATTGAAAAGACACATAATTTTAAGTTCAACAGACCCATATTCACACGCGATGACTGCATTGTTGATAGTTATGGTCAATATCTCAAATCTGTAAAGAATATATTACCAAAAATCAAGGGAAAGGTACGCAAAGAAAATATTTTGATCATAGATAATAATTCAACGTTTATAGATTATGCCTCCAATTTCTTGTTATGCCCTACATATAACTACATCTTATTCTGTGATATCTGGGAAAAAATGAAGAAGGAGTATTTGAAGATCATGGATATTTATCAAACCATAAAGAAGCTGATTTTTAGTAACAAGATGTGTAAATATTGCAATTTTAATGATGAAATATTGGATAGCAAACAGCTTGAAAATAGACATAAATGGCTATATAAGAAACATAAAAAGCTTAATGTGATCAACAAGAAGTATTTGCAAGATTGTTTTTGGAAAACATTGGCACATAGTATTATGGAAAATAGAATCACACATTTTGATAAAGACTGTGTCAAGCAAATACAGAAATCTTTACAATTGGTAAAATAATCTGAATATATATTAAGACATAATATGAATAATACTGATATATATCTCCATATTACATCCATTATTTTGGTATTGATTTTTGTGATTTCATCTGCATTTTTCTTCATTCTATCATCATCAATTTATACAATTGTTAAGGTAATTGCAGTCATTGTCTTGATTGCAGCTATATACATTGCAGTAAATAGGAATACATATTTACCATTTCTTGGTACTGCTGCAATGCCACCCATTCTATTTTCCCACAATATGGTCCCACAAGGATCAAATGTGACCTACAACCTGTCATTTGATCATAAAGTTGAAGATGGGACTGTCATTGTATACTGGGGTTCATTGTCAAGTCAAGGATCTGATGTGATCAGACGCAATCCCATAGAAGCCTATGGTGATTATTCCAATACAGGCATCACAAAAGTGAAAGATAATAAGGCAATATTATTTTTCAATTGTCCAGACAAATATAATGTAGGTTCCATGTTTTCCAAAACACTAGATAGACACATTCACTATAGGCTTATTAAGCCAAATGATCCTATGATGAGTCCTGTCTACACTACTTTTGTCAAGTGTTAAAGTATATCTTCAAAAATTATGTATATATACATTATGACTATAATACAAAATCTCAGGCAATACAGAATATTTAATATGGCTATATTTGATCTCTTTTTGACATTGGTAGCTGCATGGATCATTCATTATTTGTTATGGATATATCCATTGGACATGAAAGACAATAATAAAAGGACAAAATGGCAATACATTTCATCCCTCATTTTGATATTCATCATGTTTATAGGCATTGGTGTAATATTTCATAGAATATTTGGAATAAAGTCTGCTTTATCAGCTTATCTTGGATTTAATGACATGCCTTTGAGATAATAATCATGATTTAGATCTAGACAACGATGATAGAGACCTATTAGATAGACTTGATAATGATACTAATGATCTGGATGATCTGGATGATACTAATGATCTGGATGATCTGGATGATCTGGATGACCTGCGAATAGCAGCAGCAGGTGACCTAGGTGATCTACTAGGCAAAGTAATACAATTTGCTAAGCTATCATCTATTACATAAGGATTGACATTTACAACTTTTGCATTTGCAGGCAGTTCAGTTACAAACATATTCTTGATAGGACATTCATCACAAAACAGACTGCAAATAGATCTTATAAGATCATCTTCATTTTCAAAAAAATTGGGTTCTGTATTTTCTATAATATCATCTACAAATAAGTTCATCTTTACCTTAGAAAATGAATTCTCAAATGTTTTAATCATGTTGCGATAATCATAGAAATCATAAACAAAAGGGACAATATCATCCTTATACATTTTTTCATAGTGTTCATAATACAATGGCTTATTTCCATCATTCAATTCAGCCAAACCAAAATCATATATCATCATGTTGTAACCGCAATTTTTCAAATAATATTTTTTACCTAATATATTATATGCATAATAACCTGATGTTTCTTCTGTAACATGATATAAGAAATTGCCAGCATGACAATCTTGATGTATCCATCCTAGTTTATGAAATGTTGCAATTGACAATAGGCACTGCAAAATTATGTTCAACATAAGCTCATCATTTCTCATAATGCGCCAATTCTTAGATAAGCTATACAAATCACCATTAGCCAACTCATTTAGAGTTACAAAATAATGTTTATTGGAAATGATATTTGGCACAGTCGTACTCATCTCATGACATTCAAATGATTTATAACAAAATATGAAATGCCTAGAAATTCTTTTTTTCAAAACATGTTCAGATAGTGCAACATTCAGATCAACCTCCTTTTTATTTTTGTCATCTATTTCCATCAGCTTTGATGCTATAGGGAATCTACCAAGCATATTTCTACATGATGTCTTGTAAATGACACCATACTTGCTTTTTGTACCTATAGGCATTTCAAGATCAATGAAATCATTGATGGTATAACCATCATAGAGCTGTGAGTCAACAACAAATGTCTTTGGTACTAGACATGACTTCTTTGGTATATCTTTCAAATGTTTTTGTACATAGTTATAATACTTGATTCTTTCATCTATTGTATAATATTTTGATAACAAATACTTTTTCAAAAACTTTTGTATCTTTACAGACTGGCTATAGAATCCTCCCCTAGATTTCTTGTATCTCATCTATATACAAGTCATAAAAATGATTTATATCAAAACTAATTCTTGATATATCCATCAGGATTATTGTCTTTGAGATATCTTTCTTCATAATACTTATTTCGATCCCAATTGATTAAAAATGTACTGTACCTTGAGTACAATTCTTGCATGTTCATATCTTCATATACACATATCATATTTTTATTTGGTCCTGTTCTAGTAGAACCCCACTCTAAAGGTGACAAATATTGAATCCAATATGATCCACATCTCCAACCATGTTTGATGAAAGCTTTTAAACACATATCATGGTCATCACATGATATTATTCCTGGCAATGATTCATCCAAATAACCTAAAATTTTTACTTTTTCAAGGTCCAACATTAATGGCCCTCTGTTCACTGTCTGACTCACATAAAAAATGTCACGAGATACTATGTTATTTTTGTTAAAACAATTATGACCAACTGGTCCTTCCGTCACATAAGTCCACTGAATGTGTCCTGTATACACTGAAATCTGATGTGATGCCCGTGCTGTCACTGCAAATATATCCTTAAAATTCATTAAAGGTTGTATCAAACGTTTATCCCAATCTTTTTCTAAAATCTGCATATCATCTTGTATAATGCAAGCATATGGTTGTATTGCATTTTTCAGACCTACATTATTTGCCCTTATTTCAAACACATTATTTGTGTAAAAACATTTCACAACTTTATCTGTATTTACAGATTGTAAAACATCTTTCAGAATCTTTTCAGAATTGTCTGTACAACCATCTAAAATGAAAATAAATTCCTTTACCCAATCTGATGAATTTTCAAATAATGACTTAAGTATTCTTTGCAATATATTTTCCTTATTAAATATTGTTAAAATAACGCTAATCATATGCTAACTGTCAAAAATAGTTCTTATATGCATTATGATTGTATACTATGTCTGAGTTTAGCATAATCATCTGTATCTTCTTTTTGAATAATACCTATGATATTCTCTGCAGCAATGATTCTTCCTTTCTTATCATGTGATGAATACACATAAATACTTTGTTGTAATGCACCATATTGATAAATAGTTTCATAAGACATGACAACAGTTCTGTCTTTTAGCAATATCAAATCACCTGAAGATAATATTTGATTATGTAATTGTGATAACGAAAGTTTTACAATATTGCCAGAATAAGTAAATAAACTGACGCGGTTTCTGTAGATACTTGAATTGAATATATTATCTGGCACCATATCTGTCATTTCTATAAACTATATAATCATTTTTATAAATATACCTTTATGAGCTAATAATTTATTTATGACAATTACATTCTTTATTTAACATTTCCTTTCCAGTCATCATAAGTTTGTTAAGCTTTATTTGTTGTCTGACCAACAAATTGATTTCTTTTGCATCAGATGGTTTATATGAATAGATTATTGATGCATCAGGAATGTCATACATCTCAGGTAGATTATTATTCAATAGCTTCCTTAATTTTTGTCTGTTCTGACTATATTGTATTGACAATATATTCAGACATTCATTTATAAATCTATGTTCATGTGAAAAGTATCTGATCATATCACCACAAATTATTTATATGCAAATAATGCTTAAGTAGAGAAAAAAAATGATTTTCATCTTCAAAATTTTCAATATAATAATGGCAGCACAAGGCATTACAGTTGAATATGAAAACAAGCAAATGTATTGTATGTCATGTGACCAACATGATGTTAGTGATGGAAAGATGGCATACTTGAATGATTGCAAACACACATATCACATAAGCTGTTTGATAGATTATGCATCTGCAAACAATATATGCCATTGTCCTCAATGCAAAGTAGATATACAAGATATCAGATTATCATTGGCTATTGCATATAATCAACAAGATACACAGAAGTTTATCAACGCGCTACTATAGATATAAAGTTTACGTCCTTCAATATATATATATGCTGTATATACTAGGTGTCCTTACATGTAAAAAGAATTTAAAAAATGCTGAAGATCAGTATAACAAATACCTTCAAGATCTTCCTAAATTTCAAGATATCATCTATGTTAAATTTATTGGTGATCCAGAGATAGACAACGAGTATATCTATGATAAAGAAAATAGTCTTTTGACATTGAAGTGTGAAGATGATTATGTCAATTTGCCTCATAAGATGTTTTGCTTTCATAAAGCAATTAGAGAACTATATCCAAACTTGACTAATGTATTCAAGACAGATGATGATATTGTGTTGAATCTACCCAACTTGTATTCTCTTATGAATGAATATAAAGATACAGACTATGCAGGCCATCATGCATTGTGTGGAACAGAATCTAAATGGATGTATGGTAAAACTGATACTATTGCGAAGTATCCAGAACTTGGTACCATACCAATCTGTACTGAATCCACACATTATTGTGGAGGCGGTGGATATTTTTTGAGCAAAAAGTCTGTGGATATCATAGCAAATAGTCCAGAACATTTAAAACCATTTCCAAAAGATACTTACAAAGATCATGTTAAAATGGTTGAAGGCAAATCCATGTTTGTTGGTTTAAATGTATTTGAAGATTATGCAACAGGCCTAGTGTTGCATGGATATAATAATATATCTGTTACATCCATTCCTTTTCATGAACTGAATAAAGCTGCTTTATGGTAGCGCAGTAAATAAAATAGATCAATACTGTATCTATTGCGTAAAAAGTCTAAATAATCATATAAGCATATTAGATTAAAGGATAAACATGAATAAATCACCTTTCAGTTTTCAACCACCTGCAAAATTCAATTCATCCAATAAATTCAACAATAAAGATATGCTATTCAATCGAAAGAAGATCAGTTCTGATGTGATGTCTATGTCTTCATCATCTTCTGCATCTTCATCTGGATCATCAGCTGGATCATCAGTTGCATCAGATACAACATCTGAATCATTTGAGAAGAAGAAATTTGATGTCAATAAAAAATATGAAGAAGAAGACGATGAATCTTCAGAATCATCATCAGATGAGGATAATGACTCAGAAAATCAAGATGTAGATGCATATAAACAAGATAAATATGATAGTTTGCGACATGACAAAAAGAAAGCTATGATGAATGAGCTAAATGAAAAACGTGAGCTTCTATATCAAATGGATCGATTAGAATCTAAAGGATATAGATTGCCATTTAAATTTAATATGGAATCTGATGTGAATGAAATGAGAAATGAATATCATAAAATGATAAGAGAAAAAGAAGTTGATGCCAGTATCAGATTCCAGCGCAAGATGATGATGGCTTTTGTCACTGGCACTGAATATTTGAATACTAGATATGATCCATTTGCTATAAGACTTGAAGGGTGGTCTGAGCAGGTCCATGAGAATATTGTAGACTATGATGACATCTTTGAAGAACTGCATCTAAAATATAAGTCAACAGGCAAGAAAATGTCACCAGAATTGCGTTTATTCATTTCTTTATCTGGTAGTGCATTCATGTTCCATCTTACAAACAGAATGTTCAAGGAAAATCCATTACCAAATGTTGAACAGGTTCTAAAATCAAACCCTGAACTCATGAAACAATTCCAAGCAGCTGCTGCCAAACAATATGTCATGGGTGACCAACAACAAAAGGGTGGAGATACAAGTGGTCTATTTGGTATGGTCAGCAATCTATTCAATAATATTGGAGGAGGACCAATGCGACCTGCCATGCAATCTAGGATGCAGCATGATGATGAAATGTCTGACACATCTTTGAATAAATATAGCAGTCATAGGAGATCAACCAATGATATTGACAGCATCATAAACAATGTACATAGCAAAATCTCATTTGAACCAGAACAAAATAATATTGAGACTTTGTCCATAAGTGATGAGGAAATTACTTCCATCATTGAGGATACAGCTGATATTAAGATTCTGAGGAACAGCAAAAAAAATAATGCAAATGCAAGAACACTAAATCTATAATTTACTTACGTTTAGCAGCCATAATTTTCTTTAATCCTTTTTTGGATTGTGATCCAATATCTGATACAATCTTAGTGGCCTTCTGTAGCTTCTTAGGTATGCTCCTGATAGAAGCATAGGGGTTCCTAACAGCTGTTGAGACTTCCCTCTCAACAGTTCCAATATTTTGAACAATTATGGTAACAGAATTAAAGATGATTGGAAGAATGATGATGACCAAGAATATCAACAGAATAATAGTTATCTCAATGATTGATCCAGCCATGATGAGCTCACGCCTCATATCCTGTGAGCACTTGCACTTTTCATTCACCAGGTATCTAGTATATTCAAGGGTGAAGAAGAAATAGACTATGCAGATAATGTAGAAGATGAAGGTGATAAATGCAAAGATGCTTGAAATAATTGTTCCAAATGTGTCAATAATCCATGACATTGGCACAAATGTAATGATCACAAGAAAGACTAGAGCAACCAGACTAAATTGCTTAATGAATTCTCTGTAGGGATGTTCTGCACAATGGCAACCAATGTTTTCCAACTTGATTATATAAGTGTATACAGCCAGCAGTAGGAAGAAAATAAACAGATTTAATATGACTTGGCCAAGATATCCAGGCGAAATATTCATTATATATATTATCTAATATAAGATTCGAAAAAAAGAATTATTGTTCAATAATGTCTTTTAGAAGAAATTTTGTGGAAGATTCCACTTCCTTATCAACATGTTTCAATTTAGTCAAAACTTGATGATCACTTTTTATATAGCGTTTCAATATGAGAATATGTTCAAGGCAAAAGTCAATTATATGCCTATGATCTGAAATAAAAAAAAGATCATATAAATCATTTACTAGCTCATCAAAACCTTTATCATAAATTATACAAAATGCTTTAAACATATTTGAAGTCTGGTTCTTCCATTTGACATAATCACAGTACATATCATATATAGTTTCATCAGATGCCATCAAATTATTCTCAAGAGCATATGCCGGAGGATACCATAGTTTTTTTGATATAAAATCCATGAAATATAATTCAGTCATTTTTGTATCAAAGAAAACCAGCAAATCAATATAAATCTGCTTTGGTGACTTCTTAATAAAATCCCATATGATTGAGTACATTGAGTCATTAAGCAATTCCTTCAGTTTGGGATACAATGTCTCCTTATTTTGATCTGTCAACTTATTCATATATCCAATTACCTTCTTTTTATGCTGATTATCCTCTGTGAAATCACTTGTAATGATATATAGCCGGTTTTGATGAGGCTTAACTGTAGCTACAGCTGGTCTGTAAATCTTATTTTCATGATATTCTTCATATGTCATGTGAAAACACTTGAAATTATTGTATATGTCCTGCTTCTTTTTGATAATATTTTCAGGTGCTATATAAGATGAATTATTCTTGATCTTGCCATATTTTTCCTTAAATACACCAAGATCATATCTAATAATGTCTGTTGGCATATTTGACATTATGTGTTTATGTATCATGCAAATGTTTATATCAATAAATAACAAAAAAAATCCATTCAGAGCAATGTTATTATTGAAACATAGGTAGTCCACAATAAAAATGGAATAGTATATATAGTAGCCATTTTATTTTCCATAAATGTAAAGACCGATATGAGGAGTGCTATGACAAACGACAGTACATTATAAAAACCAGCCTTATATGCCTGTAAGCCAGCTGTTAAGAATGGATAGGCAAGACAATAGAGGATAGCCAGAATAATGGCAAATGATGCAAAGCTGGGATATATCAGATAATGAGTAAATCCCAATAGTCCCAAAATGATAACCCAAACTATGGCTATCACATAACCAGGAGGCAAATACTTTTGCATTGCTTCAACATTCTTGTCATCTGTATTCCATCGTTGTGTATAGATTACAATATTAATGATCACAGCTGCTATCACTGGCAATAAAATATGTAACAATAGTTTCCAAATTTTCATTATCTATATCATGTGAATATATTTTTTTTTTGATATAAGAATTTATCAATATGCATGTATATCATTTGTCATGTTATCAACAATCTCTATGTTCATTGAACATCTTGAAGAGATAGTATATAAGCAAGAGCTGATCTATAGATCGTTGTTGGTCACAAAGAATGATAAAGAAAGCAATGTTCTTAAAAGGGAATTAACAAAGAAGGACTATAGTGCCAAGATATTGAGAGATATTGATTGCTTAACTGACTACAATATGCTTGACAACAGGATTCTTATTTTAAGAGTTGATAAATTTATTGACTTTGTTCAATATATTGACAAACACAATGGAGGTATCTTGAATTCTACATATAGTCTAATAGCTTTTAGCTATTTACTAGATGATCAGACTGTTGACATCTTGCTTTCTTTCTATGTAAACAAAACTAAGAATAATGTCAATGGAACACTATTCTTGGACAAAAAAGTTTCTAGATACTTGTATCTGAAAAACATTGTCACATAGCATTACAAAAATAATAATGTTCTGGTTTATTAGATATGAAATACAAGGGAAAATCTAGAGGTAGTACATGGCCATATATTCTCGTTATCACATTGCTAGTTGCGTCATTTTTACTTTATCTGTTTGTATCTCCCATGGAATATTTTTCAAATAACGCCACATTGGAATATTATTATTCTGATACATGCCCTCATTGTCAAAACTTCAGACCTACATGGGATGCTACTGTTGCAGAGATGAAGAAACAAAACCTTTCTGTCAAAGCTGTAGAATACAATATGAAAAATGAAGCAAGTCATTCCAGAGCTTCCAAATTCAGTGTCGAGGGTCTGCCTACTGTCCTGTATGTAAAGGATGAAAAGGCGACATCTTTCAATGGTGACAGGACTGTTGATGATCTTATCAAATTTGTCAAAGCACAAGGTATCTAGATGAACACATTTATATTTTTCTTTTTTTGGTTGGTGTAAGTTATATTCATCATTTTCATTATATTATCTTCATTATATTATCTTCATTATATTAGATATAATGAAAGCATTATTAATAATAATCAACATCATTATAATTAACATCTTATCTTTGCTATTTTTCATACATTTTTGTAGAGAAACTTTTACAACATTAGAAAATATATATGAAAATAATCTGGAAATTAATCTTAATAATGTGAACAAGTACATTTATGATCGAAAAAATCTTGAAACTACAGATCCAATATTATTCAAGGATGAACAAGATGCAATCAACATGGAAAAAGAAGAATATCTCAAAAGGAAGTCAATGTATGCATCAAATACATGTCCAGCAACAGTATCTACTGACTCTAAAGTATCATGTCTACATGTGCATGGTATATATGAATATAATAATGGAAACTATTCAGTAAAAAATTATACAAAACTCAATGACTTTGTTTTGATAGGTCTTCTGGCATGGAATACATATGAATTTATATGGACAGGCTTTTTGACCATCCATTACATGTCAGGATCGCAGAACATTGTTGTTACACCTACATTTGCTGATCAAAACCTTGAAATATCAGTCCAAAATGAATATCTTAAATTTACAAATATGAAAATGCTTAACGCAACTGGATCATTCTTCTACAAAACCTCAACAATTTTGAGTAAGAATGATCTTGTTTATCAACTTCAACAGGGTGCTAATCGTATTCCATTAAATACAGGAAAGATGTTATTCAATAGAAATGTTGTGAATAACAATGATTTGATGATCTTAATTATGACAGTTAGGACTCAAAATAATGGTAAGTTTTGGACAGGACTTGTTACAATAAATCACTATACGTATCCAGGATGGTCAGACTTTGAAAAGATTGCTGGAAATGTCAACATGGCATCAACATGGGGACCAGTCGGTGATGCTTATCTGGCCATTGCAGATATAAATCAAAGTGATGGAGAATTATCTTATTCAGCTAAGGCTTTAACCAGTAAAAATACTATTGGATTGACAAGTACTGTAGTCAATAATATGATATATCTAGATGATATATCACAAGGCATAATTGCATTGACTGTCTGGGCATCCAAGGCACAATACTTATATCATGTGCAATCAAGAGATACAAGACTTTGTTACAAATATTGGTCCGGATTTGTACATATCAAACCTTTTCATCCAACAAAACAAAGAAAAGAGATAGACTTGAAGCTGATTGGTCAATCATTCAATACAATGTCTTTGTCAACTGATGTTGACAGTAATAATAAACCATATATTCAAATAAAGAATGTAGATTCTTTGGATGGTACTCTGAGTTATCAAACAGCTGTAGTAGTATCCAGAAAATAATATGAGTACATTGTAAGATGAAAATGATCAAATATTGGATCATGATCACATTAGTTGTCATATCATCTATATCTCTTTTTATAGTTTTGAAAGCATTTGGCAAAATGCAGAAAGAACAATTTATCACAGATTATCCAAACACAAGTAACATATATCCGAATATCTTTAATAGAGAAACTTTATTGAAATTGGACAAAGATTTATATAATTTTGAAAACGCCAATATTGAAGAAGAAAAGAAGATATTTGATAGCTTGCCTATTGATTGCCAAGGATCGTGGTCAGATTGGATTTGTAACAAGTCAAGCAGTAACTGTCCTATCATAAAAAATCAAGAATCTATTACAGGAGATCTATACAAATATTTTAATATTGTAGTGAAGGATAGAAACAATGGGGCAAAATGTCCAAATCCTCTAACATTAAAAGGTGCAACATGTTCTATTAATTGTCCTGTAGACTGTATGGTCTCAAGTGGTATAGATTCTGCATGTACATGTGACGGTGTAGAACAAAACTTTAGAAAATTAATATCATATAATATAACTAAACCAGCTAAATATGGTGGAAAATCTTGTCTAGATATCGTAAGAGAAAAACATAAAGATCAAACTGGTATCAGTATATCAGAGAATGCAAATACTGTTGTTGTAAATAATGTAGATTGTGGTAATAAGTGTCCACCACAAGATTGTCAAAAACAACAAAGTAGTGAAACTTCATGTGCAGTCAAACCTGGAGCTACATGTAATCCTGATACAGGCCTCGCAGATGGAACCAAAACAATCTACTATAATAAGATCAAAGATGCTGCATATGGTGGAAACTGTATTCTTCAAGAATCTGTAGATTGTAAAGCATTATGTCCAGTTACTTGTGATGGTAAATGGATGTCTATATCAGAAAATACTGAAGACAATTATTGTCCAGCATATGGTTACAAACAAAGAAAATGGAAGATGACAAGAACAGCAAAAAATACTCCTAATACGTGTCCAGATAATGGAGCAATAGTGCAATGTCCTGTTCAAACTACATTCAATAGAGGACTCGCTTTGGAAGGGGAAAGAAATAGCCATTGCATTCAAACAAGTGCTCATGATGGTGGATATGAAGGAAAACCAGCTAATAATTGGAATTTGGTATATTGGTATCATGATGGTGATCGTCGCAGAAAATGTTTTGGTGACGATCGTTTTAGAATAAATTGGTTGAATGATGGGAAAATTCAATCAAAATATGATAATTCTTTATATATGGCACCAGAGGCAATTCGAGATCAAGCAAGTATCAAATGGACTACAGCACAAGATACAAGATGGTTCATCAATCAATATAAAAGAATTCAATTATATGCTCCAGACAATCCAACACAATATTGTTTAGGTAAAAATACAGATTTAAAAAATAACACAACTGTAACACTAAGAAATTGTGATATTACTAAAAACGGTGGATTAGGCTTTGAAATAATATAGTTAATAATTTTTCTGTATATATATTTAAATATGTATCATTACAAGAAGAATGTACTATACCCTCAAATATCATTAGCAGAGTTATATGATATGAAAAAAGGCAAAGACAAAATCAAGATAAATACTTTTAATGATATTTTAGGAAAATGTCACAAAAAAATAAAGATAATAGCATCCCAGGGTGGTATGACCATATTCTTTGAAATTCCATATATTGTTTTGGGATATCCGTTATATGATATATATGAATGTGTAGATTACATAGTAAATGCTCTTAGAAATAACGGATTATTAGTACAAATTTTGCCACATCCTAATAACAATACTATATATATATCATGGAAACCCATGGATGTTGAAGTAAAAAAACAGCTTACTACATCTAAGAGTAGTGTGTATACATGATTGTTGTCATATTTACTACATCATCATTATCAACATTTGGACATATAACAGTGTCTTTTTTTCTAAAGAAATTGATGGGTTTTTTGGCATGATCTATATATAATGTAGCATTTATAGGAAGTATAACCTCAAATTCCTTAGGTGATATTGTGATGCCTTCAAGAAAAATGATGGGCAAACCTTTGTCCACAATGACTTTAAGCATCATCCTATTTTTTGATCGTGTATAACTAAATGCTACCTCTGCAAAAAGCGATGTTGATGAAATATGGTTTGTCTTATAAAAACCTCGATTGGATTTCTGTAAAATATAGTTATCTTTGATGCCTCTATACAAAATAATTCTATGATTAGTTAGTGGAGCTTTATCAAAGATGCCTTTCATATCATTAATGTACTGACTAAATACGAAGTTATATATTTTTTCGTTGAAACTTAAATAGTTTTCTGATAAAAACTCAATGAATTGCTCATTATCTTGTATATTAACTTCTATGTCATTATAGAATTTATTCATTGTGAAATAGTCAAGGAACTGATAAAAAAAGTAACATAAATCACTGCCTTCATCTATGATACTATCACCTATGCTTTGTATGATCTGTGGAGTAAATGTACCGTCTAGGAATGCGTTAACATACACATCTCCATGATATGTATAATATTTTAGGCAATATATTTCACGCAGTGATAGACTCTGTAAAAAAGCACTTTGTTGGTCCAAAAAAGACTGTATATTATCTATATTAAGGAACTGTTGCATTTTGTTCACAAATTTTTTATTATAATCATTATATTTCATCTCATATGTATAAGTAGTGTTAACAAAATCTAGTTTTTGTCTGTCTGCATATTTTTGCTGAAATGTGTTGTTCTCAGTATGATTGATAACATTTTTTTTATAGTTTAATTCAATTTGTTTGTTTTGGAGACTAACTTTGCTTTTGAGTTCTAGCATTTGTTTATAGTATTGACACATGAGCTCATGCTCTTTATTTATATATATATCATTGTCCTCTGTGATAATCTTTCTGGCCTTTTCAAGTTTCAGCAATAATTTTGAGGTGATAGAATGTTTTATGTTTGTAAATTCTTTATTTCTTCCTAATAAAGTCGGTGACAAAACACCATCTTTCATACCAGATTTTGACTTTGATCCATTGGATCCTTTAGATCCTTTAGATCCTTTAGATTCTATGGATCTATTTGTTATTGATTTATTAGTACTTACAATAGATTGCATTCTAATATAACAAAATATAATAGGATTTACATGTGTTTCTTGCGACCTCCAGTTTTTTTGGATGATGACGGTGATGGTGAAGATGATGATGGTGAAGAAGATGATGGTGAAGAAGATGATGATGATGATTTGGATGATGGTGAAGAAGATGATGATGGTGAAGAAGATGATGATTTGGATGATGAAAACTTTCTTTTCTTTTTTCTTTTTGGTTGATATAATGCAGCAACAAGCAAAGCAGGTGGTGCAGGTGGTGCAGGTGGTGCAGGTGGTGGAGAAGGTGACTTTTTGGTTGGTGTAAAACGTGATGATCTTACAGAACTGATACTATGATCAGATGGAGTACCTGGCAAAGAAGGCCATAGTGCAGTAACTGATGAAAAAGATGGGGCTGGTGAAGGACTTGAATTACGTGATGACATCTATAAATGACAAAATATAAAAAGTTTTTTATGTTTTTTTGGTGTTTATTAGATGATTTTTACTGCATTTTCGTTGCTATGTAATGAGCAACTTCTTCATCATCATAGAATTTTGGTACTTTGTCCTTAGTGTCCTTCTCATCAGGATCATACTCAAAGTATTCCAGAGAATTCCTGTAGAAGTCCTTTCCTTTCTTTGGTTTATAAATGTACTTTCGCATCATTTTGGACAAGAATCGATAGTTGCTTCATGATCAATTTTTATGCAACCTACAAATGTTTCTATACAAATGTATATGTTATCATAACTTGTATATAGTATGATACATAATCATGTTATTTATGATAGTATTTATACACATACCATCGTGATATAAGTAAATGGTATGATGTTTATCATCATTCTTAACAATCAAGAAGATTTTGTCTTCAACATAAGCTTTAAGCTCTTTCATCATGGTGTTCTGTATATCTTTATCCATATACACTGATAATGGTTCAATATCAGCCAATTTTTCAGTTTTATAATCTATAAAGCTGTATCTTATTTGCATTTTGTTCATATTGAAGACTTTAAGTACATTGCCATGTTTAGCATGCTTCACATTGTATTGTAATTGTGTTGTCATTTGTATGAATTTACTTTATTTTCTTATTATGTCAGTTTTTACATATTTGTTAGACTACATAAGGATTATGAATAAAAAATGATCATATATATTATATTTTTCTATTACAATGACAGACATGACTGTGATTGATGTTTACATTGATGGTGCTTGTTCCAGCAATGGACAAGAAAATGCCAAAGCTGGTTATGGTGTCTACTTCTCACCAGATGATCCCAGAAATGAGTATGGACCAGTAATAGGAAAACAAAGCAATAACACAGGAGAACTTACTGCTTTCATCCGCTGCCTTCAAATCTTAGAGAGACAGATTGCTGATAAAAAATCTAGAATTTGCATACACACTGATTCAGAATACGTGATTAAATGTGCTACTACATATGGTAGCAAGCTGGAAAAGGCAGATTGGAAGACTGGCAATGGTAAGACAGTGCCCAATCTGGCACTAGTTCAAGAGGCATATTATCTATTTAAGGAAGCCAAGCCATATACTGAATTGCATTATATAAAGGCGCATACAGATAATACTGATAATCATTCTTTAGGGAATGCAGAGGCTGATAGGTTGGCTAATCTGGCGATAGACAAAGTGCCTTCACAGGATCAGAGTATCATCAAATTGAACATTCCCTTCTGCAATAAGGACAAGGCTAAAGCATTGGGTGCAAGATGGAATATCAGTGGTAAATACTGGTACATACATGAGAAGAACATGTCAAGTGCGCTGAAAGATCTTGAAATAATTGCAAGCAGATCAGCTACAAGTTCAGATACTTTGGGAACTAAAAAGTATATTGAAGTCAACTTCGCAAAGAAGGACAAAGCAAAGGCATGCGGAGCCAGATGGGATACGAGTGCAAAATCATGGTACTATGTTGAAGAAGACATATCAGAAGAAAATAAGAAAACGCTGCTTTCTCTCGTAGGTTTGAGAACAAAATAAATAGAATTTATTAGTATGGTAAAAGAAAGCTTATATTGTGTAACAAGTAAGAGAAAAATAAACAAACAAAAAGCCACAGTTTATCATTGTGAAAGAGATGTGAATGAACCAGCACAGCATGCTGTACAACAATCTCCCAAAAAATGTCCTGTATGTAATAAATCCTTCAAGGATGAAAGATGTTTGAAAATTCACAAGACAAAAATGAAACATGGCAATGCACCACCTATCGCAAGTTCTAGTAGCAGTAGCAGCAGTAGCAGTGCTAGACAAAATATTCCAGCTCCAGTCCAACCACAACAGAAAAGACCATCTAAAAGACAAACATCATTTGACATATCTCCTAGAAGAAACAAAAGATATCATGATTTATGATGGCTTAGTTGATGCACTTCGCTGAGATGGAGATGGAGATGATGATCTATATGTTGGTTTTTGAGCTTTTGGTTTTTTAGATGTTCCTGCATGTATATCTTTTGCTTCTTTCTTTTTTTGCTCTGACTTATAATTTGCAAAGTTTTCAGAAAGCATGTTTTGTGCAATATCATTGGCTTCACTGTTTGAAACCTTTACATTATTTGATAGCTGCAGATTCAGCATGGCCTTCTTGTAAGTGAACATTGATGAAATAGTCACAATGATCAGAATGAAGCAGTAGATAGCAATAAGAATGGTTACAAACCATGCCCAATAATAACACAAGTTTGTCTTAGTATTACGACCTCCTGTTACTATGCAAGTCAATTCAAACAAAGAAATGGCAATAGGAAAAATGCTGAGCAAAATGAAGAATAGTACCACACCAATTCTATTACCGACTGGAATATCAGTGTTTGTTACCAGAATTGCTATGCACATTACTATAAGTGTAACAACCATAGCTATACTTGCGTATTTTGACTGTTGAGTTCCAACAAAATAATCAAATACTGACATTATTTTTTATTCTCTATCTATAACAATACTAAGAAAAATAAAAAATGACAATCATATAAAAAGAAACAGTCTAAGTAGAACAATAATGGGCATTCCTTATTATTTTTACACTCTGACAAAATCCTATGACAATATTGTATCACAAAAGTTGTTATGCAATCCTGATATATACTGTCTAGATTTTAATGGAGTGATACATCCAGAATGTGCAAAGATACATGACAAAAATGAAGATCATATGATAAAAAAATTGCACGAAAAGGTCATGAATGATATTGCAATGCTGCATCCAAAGCAAACATATATATGTGTAGATGGTATGGCACCTATTGCTAAGATGATCCAACAAAGGAAGAGACGATACCTGTCTGTATATCAGCGCACTATTGATGCTGTGCAGGTAAACTGGGATACAAATGCCATTACACCTGGAACAAACTTTATGCAAAAATTAGATAGCTATATGCAGTCTGTAACTAAGAATATGGCTATCCATTATAGTGGTAGCAACATACCTGGTGAAGGTGAACACAAAATCTTTGAATTGCTAAGAGATGTCACAGATGATCCTGTCATAGTTATCAATGGCTTAGATGCAGATCTAATCATTCTTTCTTTGATTAGTCATCATAAAAACATTTATCTAATGAGAGAAGGTACTGATAGTGTCTTTCTGAATGTAAACAATTTGCGTAAAGCCATCATCAAAGAATTAACTAGACTTTGGAACACACAATGTAATAATCAAGATGATGAAAATGATTTGATTGAAAGTTATTGTGTCATGTGTTCATTATTAGGCAATGATTTCATACCACATCTTCTCACCCTCAATTTGAAAGCAGATGGTCTTAATAAACTGCTCAAATACACAGGATTAGCATACAACAACATAGGGCATCTTGTCCAAAATTCAAAGATAAATTATGATGTTTTGCTTGACATATTACAACAGATTGGCGTACATGAAGACATAGAGTTGCATCATCTTCTTGGGAAATATTTGAAACACAATGCTCCAGCTGGTACCAAGAATAGTGAATATTATGGCCTCAAGCATAAAGATGCTACAGCAGCGAAAATGTATTCAAGTATATCCAAATGGCGACAACTGTATTATAAACATATTTTCAATACAAATATTACATTGGACTCTACAGTAATCAATATTGCCTGTCAGAATTTCATCAAGGGCATATATTGGACATATGCATATTATAAAAAACAAGATTATGATAAACTATGGTATTATCCCTATGGCTATCCACCATCAGCAAAAGATCTTGCAAACTTTGCTCTAGGAAATAGTGAATTGGTTGTCGACAAGACGACTGATATTATGTTGAATGATGATCTGCAACTTCTGCTAGTGTTACCCAGATATAGTAAACATCTATTGAAAGCAGATCATCAAAAGTACATGGATGACCATAAATATGGCATGTGTCATCTATATCCAAAAAGCTACAAAATTCACACATTTCTCAAGACACATTTATGGGAATGTGTTCCAGAGCTTCCTCTCATCAACATAAGATATATATGTCAGAGGCTTGCTGTATCAAGCATATAAAATCTAGGTACATAGCTATATTGTAAAGCATGAAAAAAAAGGAAGAACCTTCAGTTATTGAAAAGAGGCAGTATGTAAAACCACAGACATGTCGGAATTGTGGTATCAATGGTCATTTGTATAAGGATTGTATTCACCCTATTATGAGTTTTGGTATTATATGTTATAAAGTATGTGAAAACAATGAAATCAAGTATCTCATGATACAGCGAAAAGATAGTTTGTCTTTCATGGAGTTCATCAGGGGCAAATATAATATCAATGATTCCATGTATATACACCAGCTGATATCTGCTATGACATTCAATGAAAAAAATTTATTGATCAAAAAATCATTTGATGACATTTGGAATTATGCATGGTATCAAAGTAACAGTTCCAATATAAAACATACTACAGAGTATATTGAGTCTAAATATAAATTTGAATATTTATCTAATAATAATATTCTGAACAACATTGTCAACAATGTGGTCCATATTATTGATCAGGAGCAAGAATGGGGATTTCCAAAAGGAAGGAGGAAGCTGAAAGAATCTGATATAGATTGTGCTATAAGAGAATTCTGTGAAGAAACCAGATTGACTGCAAATGACATAGAAATAATAAAGGATATCATTCCTTTTGAGGAAATATTTTTTGGTACTAATAATGTACTGTATAAGCATACATATTACATAGCTAAAATCAAGAACAATGATATTCCTCTATCTGTTGATCAGAGTTGTCTGGAACAAATTAGAGAAGTTAGGGCATTAAATTGGTTTACCTATAATGATGTGGTCAAACATATCAAATTGTACAATATTGAGAGACATTTGATTATTCAGCAGACCCATAGCATTATTACACAACATGAAAAGTTCGTATAATATATTAGTAGAGGTAGTATGCCATTTGTACCTTCCATTTTAACTAAGGAAGATTGTGAAAAATGGGAAGCCAACAAATTAAAAAACCCTAAGAAGCCCAAGAATCCTCAGACCAACTATAGAGTAATAGAAGGCACAAAGACATATAAAGAGATTGAAAAAAAATGCAAAACATTCACCAAAACTACACCAGAAACAGTGCAGAATCCAGTAGAGAATAAGGTCATAGTTCCTAAAGCTAAAAAAATATTTACTAAGGAAATATGTGAACAATGGAAGGCTAATAAATTAAAGAACCCAGATAAACCAAAGAATCCTTTTACCAATTATAAAGTATCACCTAGTTCAGGTACCTATAAAAACCTTGACAATAAATGCAAAGTCATTTTACCAGATACACCTCCTGCAGATCAACCAGTTAAACAATCCCAAAATGAATCTCCTATACTTCAACACTTACCAGAGCCAAAATCTATAGAAAAACCAAAGAAACCTAAAGGAATTTTATCTCGTAAATTGACACTAGAAGATTGTTTTTATTGGGCTAAGAACAGAAACAAGAATCCTATATCAAAACGATCAGTATCTGAAAAAAGTAAAATATTAAAAGAAATAGAAAGACAATGCAAACCATTGTTAGAAGTCCACAACAAACCCAAAACACCTGTAAGGACACATTCACCATTTGAGCCTGAGCCTGAGCCTGAACCTGTTGAAAAACACCATAAATCAATATCACCTATATCTCATAGTTTTGCATTACATTATCCTGATTTAGATGAAGAACAATTTGCTCAGAAATTGGCTAAACTAGCTGAATTCAATATCTATAAGGCACCATCATTTGGTCATGTAAAGAACAAACAAGAATTCAATAAACAAGCAGATCAATTATGTAATGATTTTGAAAAAACATTGTATCAATATTTTATCAGCCATTACATATCCAAGAGGACACCTTATAAAAGTATCTTGCTTTATCACGGTGTAGGTACTGGAAAAACTTGTTCAGCTATCACATTGGCAGAAGGCTTTCTGACAACTCATAGCATCTACGAAGAGCCTATGGTATGGGTCATCATGCCACTGGCTTTGAAGAACAGTTTTAAGGAACAGATCTTTAGTCTCTCCAATTTTGATAATTATGAATATCTTGCTAAACAATGTACTGGTGATCTTTATATAAAAATGGCACAGTTGCTGAAAGAATCTAATAAGGAAAAATCACAGACTAAGATTAAAAAACTTATCAAGTCAAGATACAGACTATTTACATATGAATCATTTGCTACATTTATTGAGACTGAGTACACTGCAAAAAACAGATTAGTAAAAGATAAAGTCATCATTGTAGATGAAGCCCATAATATAAGATCTATGTCCAATTCTATATCCTCATCATCTGAAACTTCTGAAAAACGTGTGTTTTCAGCTCTTACAAGCATATTACACGAAGGTGTTAATAATAGGCTAGTGCTTTTGTCTGCAACGCCTATGTATAATAAAGCAGACGATATATATGATCTTTTATACCTCCTTTGTCTAAACGACAAGAGACCAGACATGCTGAAATCACTAGTTACACCCTTATTCAATGAAAAAACGAATCAATTAAATGCAGCTGCAGTTGCAACTCTAAGAAAGCTGGCAGCAAATTATATATCATATTTGAAAGGCAAGAATCCTTTTACCTTTGCTGTCAAACTATCACCTCGATATTTAAATATCCCAATGTTACAACGTGAATATACACATGATTCTAATAACAAATTGATATCAGATGTATACAAGAATTGGCTGATAAATGTAGAAGATGGTATAGTAATTTCAGAATTGGGAGAAAAACAGCTTCAATATCTTTCAGATACATCAAAACCATCTTCAACTACAGAAGATAAGGATAATAATACTGTCTTCAACAATCTACAGCCTATGAATATAGTGTATGATGATGCCATAGGAGAAAAAGGATTCAGTACATTCTTTACGCGTAGTAATACTGCCAAGGTGCTTAATGTTACATATAATAGAAACTATTATAATGCATTGTATCCAGATACAGAGCATTTGGGTAAATACTCTGGTAAGATATTGAATATCTGTAATGTGATCAAGAACAGCAAAGGCATTGTTGTCATATATTCAGGTTACATATGGTCTGGTATTGTTCCAATAGCAATAGCTTTGGAACACATGGGTTATGATAGAGAAGGAGCAGATAATATATTATCTAAAGCAGATGTGATACCAGATGCTGCAAAGATAAGATCCAAATATTGCATATTATCTAGTGAAAATAGTGAAGTCATGGGGAATACATCTATTGATGGCCTAATGAAGACAATCAACAACACAAAAAACATAGATGGTTCTCAGATAAAAGTTATTCTGATCACACCTGTTGCAGGTGAAGGACTCAGTTTTTACAATGTTAGAGAAATGCATATAGTTGAGCCATGGTTTCACTTTAACAGAGTAACACAAATCATTGGCAGAGGCATCAGAAATTGTAGGCATCAGAGTTTGCCATTGAATGAAAGGAATGTCACAGTCTTCATGCATGGAAGTGTTTATCCTGATAATTTAGATAAAGAAACTTCTGATATCCATGCATTTAGGATATCATCTAAGAAAGTATTACAATCAAATGTCATAGAGAATATAATAAGAGACAATGCGGTCGACTGCATACTGATGAAAAATCTTAATTATTTTCCCAAAAATATATTTGAACTAGGCAAATTACAAATTACAACTTCGCAAAATAAGGTCATAGATTATGTATATGGTGATACAGTAGAACATGAACCAAAATGTACTGACATCAATAATGGTGATGTAGATCAAAGTGGATTTAGAAAGGATATATATTTACATTTCATTTATATGATACAAAATAGATTAAGAAAACTCATATTGACTGCAATACATGATGGTACATATTTTTTGACAATTGAAGAAATTGTTGATAAATTACATTTCAATAAAGAGATAATCCATGCTGCACTCATAATGTCAGTTTATCCAAATATTTTGATAGATGGATATGTACTGATACCACATGAAGATGGTATACATATCATTAATGCCCAGACACAAGTACAAAGGAAACTGAGAATATCATTTGACAGGAAGAAATCGGATCAAAAGGATGAATCAGAAGCTGCTGAAAAATGTAAGAATATAAAGTTTGATAATATTGCAAATAAAAACATTGATGAAGCTACTTTGGTATTGTATATGGCATTGACTTCAGAATGCTATGTAGATCTTGTTAAAAAATTCATAAATAGTCCTGTATTATCAGAAGTAGATGAATTTATTGCTAATTGTCTGTATCAGCAAGGTGCATTAATTGGCAGAAATGAGTTAACATTAATTAGGTCTACCACTAAAAATAAATACATAGGGTATGTAAACATATTCAACAGTGAGTTTGAACCTATAATTAATATTGATGGAGTATACAGGGATCTAATTGACAGAGAGAAAGATCAGCTAATTTCAAGAAGAGTAAGAATATCAAAACCTGGAAATATGGCACAAGAAAGACTGGCATGGGGTGTAATGGCTCCTATAGCAGTTAAAAAAACAGATGCATTTGCTAATACATTCAAGATCTTGACACCAGGAACAAGTGCAGGTCTAAAAACAGGAATGGTATGTACTTCATTACAGAAACCTACTCAAGATAAGATACTAAATGATTTAGGTTCAACTAACAAACCCAAAACAAAGGTAGAATACTGTCATAGCATTGCATTACAATTATTGAGAATGAATAGGCTCACAATATATCCTGAATGGAAACCATCTGTTGTATAAATCATTTATTCATCATAATATAATTGTACTACTTGAACATACCTGTTTGTTTTGTTATTTAGTTGTAACCAGTAGGTTATATTTTCTTGTAGCAATTGCAATCTCATATTCCATTCTTTTTGTTTAGTTTTTTTAATGCAACAGATTCCATTCTTATTTATAGACCAACAAGATGTTATTGTATGACCATTTTGTTCATAATCATCTGGATTAAACCTAATGAATATTATTGGTCTATGACCAACATCTTGTGATAATTGCATTATACGTTTATTTTCACATGTACAGTCATAATCTATATGTTGATTCTCATCTATTTCTACTATGATAATTTGATAACCAAGATCAATGAATATATCTGGTCTACGTCTTGAACAACCATCTTGTATTCTTTTGTCAGTAATGATTTCTATATCTGGAAATTGTTCTTTAACAAATTGCACAACAGCATGTTCTTTTGTTTTATAATTTCTTGATATTGGTTTATCTGGAAACAAATGCATAAAGCAATATAAACAATATCCTTCATATTTTGTATTTGAAACCCTCGTATTACACCATGATGACTTGCATCTTTTACTTTTAATATCAACCATATCAGTCAGTTTATGAGTAACACAGTACAATGCTTTGGATTGACCTTCATAGTTATAATTAGGTATTTTATTACAATCTTCATATTGGCATCTCTTACTAATGACATCAATCATATCTGTCAACTTATGAGTAACACAGTACAATGCTTTGGATTGACCTTCATAGTTATATGAAGGACGTTTGTTACAATCTTCATGTTGGCATCTCTTACTTTTAATATCAACCATATCTGTCAGCTTATGAGTCACACAGTACAATGCTTTGG
>JACCDW011749283.1_pt1 | contig 39595 bp, 32 predicted proteins | sample 7449781 | NCBI WGS metagenome assembly JACCDW01 (sample SAMN15323449, study PRJNA562643) | freshwater metagenome | isolation source: river surface water | place: USA:Blue River Watershed | collected 2017-08-18 | reverse complement strand
CCGTGACGATTGATGCCGACGACTGGGTTTTCAATAAAGTGTATATGGATGCCTTAAAAGCTAATAATAAAACCTTGATGAAAGAAGTAGCCGAAAAATACCTAAAACATACCGAAGCCTATTTTGAGTATTACGAAAAACTTACGCAAGAGGTAGCTGGCCGACCAATCAAACATATTTTTCTGTGCCATGCAAACGTCCTAAATGCCGAGTATTTCAATGAATTGATTGATTTAATGCGTAAACGAGGCTACACTTTCATTACCTTAAAAGAAGCACTTCAAGATGAAATTTACAGTCGTTCGGAGCGAGTTATCACCGCTAATGGTTTTTCGTGGCTACATCGTTGGCGAATGACCGATAAGAAGAAAAACACGCTCAAAGACCCCGAAATACCAGCTAATATTCAGGCTTTATATGATGGGAAATAAATTTTAAGGTTTAAAAGGAAGGCTTCGTTCAAAATGAAGCCTTCTTTGTTTTCTTAAATTTTAATACTAAAGCATCAATATTTTATCGAAAAATCATTAATTTGCATCAGAATTCATCAATTAGGCTTCATCTATCATTATAATAACATTATTTCTTTTTAAAATTCAAAAACGGTACTCATGAGTCAATCTTTGATTAAGCCAGGCGTTGTTACAGGTGAAGCTTTGAATGCTTTGTTACGTCACGCCAACGAAAATGATTACGCCCTTCCTGCGGTAAATGTTGTTGGAACTAACTCTGTAAATGGTGTAATGGAAGCAGCTAAAGCTGTAAATTCACCAGTTATTATTCAATTTTCAAATGGTGGAGCTTCTTTCTACGCGGGTAAAAGTTTACCAAACAAAAATCAAGAAGCAGCCATTGCTGGAGCAGTTTCGGGTGCGATGCACGTGCATCAAATCGCTGAAATGTATGGTATTCCAGTTGTACTTCACACTGACCACTGTGCAAAAAAATTATTACCTTGGATAGATGGTTTGTTAGATGCAGGTGAAAAATTCTTTGCTCAACACGGAAAACCATTGTTTAGCTCTCACATGATTGATTTATCAGAAGAGCCATTGGAAGAAAATATCGAAATCTGTGCAAAATATCTCGAGAGAATGGCCAAAATGGGCATGACTCTCGAAATCGAATTAGGTGTAACAGGTGGTGAAGAAGACGGCGTTGACAACTCAGACGTTGATAGCTCGAAACTTTATACACAACCTTCGGAAGTAGCTTATGCTTACGAAGAATTAGGTAAAATTTCTCCGAACTTTACAATCGCTGCGGCATTCGGAAACGTACACGGTGTTTACAAACCAGGTAACGTGAAATTATCGCCAATCATCTTGAAAAACTCACAAGATTTTATCCAAGAGAAATTCGGAACGGGTGAATTGCCAGTAAACTTCGTATTCCACGGAGGTTCGGGTAGCTCACGTGAAGAAATCAGAGAAGCCATCAAATACGGTGCAGTGAAAATGAACATCGACACTGACGTTCAATGGTCAACTTGGGAAGGTATCTTGAAATATTACAAAGACAAAGAAGGATACTTGCAGTCGCAATTGGGTAACCCAGAAGGCGAAGATTCTCCGAACAAAAAATATTACGACCCACGTGTATGGTTACGTAAAGGAGAAGAGAATATGATTGCTCGTTTGAAAGTAGCTTTCGAAGACTTAGATTGTATCAATCGTTGCGAAGGCTTGATTTAATCATTAAATCATACTTTTATTGAAACTCCTGTAAGGCTTACCTTGCAGGAGTTTTTTTATATACTAAGTAATCGTTTTGGCAGACCGACAAACTTGGTAACTCATTTTTAGGAATGAAATAATAATAATATAATTTTATAAATTAATTCTTATATTTATCTCCTAAAATCTTCATAAAACCATGCGAAATTTCAATTCTCGCCGTGAATGGCTTAAAAAAAGTAGCCTTACTATTCTCACTGGGCTTACAGCATCGAGTTCGTCTTTAGCCTTTTCAGATAAAATCAGAGTCTTTGCCGATGAAATGATTCATTTGGATAAAAACGAAAATCCGTTTGGGGTTTCGCCAATGGCTATGAAAGCTTTGCAAGGTGCTTTAAGTGAAGGACACAGATATGCTGTGGCAAGCACCAAAGATACATTACTGCAAAAGTTGGCTGCAAGAGAAGGCCTAAATCCCGAAAACTTTCTGACTACGGCGGGTTCAGTTGAGGTTTTAGGACTTACAAGTATTTATGTTTCTCGTAATAAAGGAAGTGTTATTTGTCCATATCCAACTTTTGCCACATTACCCAATAATTGTCAACGATTGGGAATGGAACTCATTAATGTGCCTATATCTGGTGATAAAATCATTGATTTGGAAGCTATGAAAGCCAAAATCAAAGACGATACTCGCTTGGTATATTTGTGCAATCCGAATAATCCAACGGGTACAATCTTAGAGGCGAAAATCTTGCGTGATTTTGTTGAAGAAGTAAGCAAAAAGACAATCGTAATGGTTGATGAGGCTTATTTCGAGTTTCTGAATCAATCGGTAGCAGATTTAGTAAAAACCAATAAAAATGTACTCGTAAGTCGCACATTTTCAAAGGTTTATGGTTTTGCAGGATTACGTGTGGGTTACTTAATTGGCCATGCCGATACTATCAAAGATATGGCTAAATATCAGGCTACCAGCACATTAGGAATATCGAATGTGGTGCTGCACGCTGCTATTGCCGCACTTGATGATAAAGAGTTTTTGGCGATGTATCTCAAAAAAAATCGTGAAGCAGCAGACTTTACTTATAAAGCTCTTAAAGAAATGAATATTGCGGCTGTGCCAACACAAGGCAATTTTATGATGTTTCCGATTGATACTTATAAAGGGAAATTTGGGGCTGATATGGCTGCCAAAAAGATTTTATTACGTGATGATTTTAAAGAATTAAACGGGAGTAAATGGGGTCGTGTGAGTATCGGCACCATAGGCGAGATGAAGGCTTTTGTGGAAGCCATGAAACAGATTTCTTGGTAAAATTTTTGGAGTAGATTCCGATACCTAAAAAGCTCTGCAAAGTATCATTGCGGAGCTTTTTACTTTAATTATGTTGAATACTCTCCGTCAGAACCTCATAAATTTCCAATAATCGGGCATCATCTTTTAAGTAATCAAGGTGGCGATTAATGATGGTTTTATCATTCCGAATGGCGGGGCCCGTTTGCACATCGGCGGGGTCATCGGCTTTTAGGGCTTTCTTGAACGTTTCAGAAATAATTGGCTTCAATAAATCAAATTCCAAATTTTCGTTATCCGTAATACTTTTCGATAAGGCTAATAGATGATTGGTGAAATTGCATGCAAAGACCGCTGCTACGTGCAGCACTTTTCGTTCTTCCGAACTTAGTAGATATACTGTATTACTCATTTCTTGGGCAATATCAACCAAAATTTGCTCAGTTTCATCATCAATCGCTTCAATACAAAACGGAACATTTCTTAAATCAAGGGCTTTATTAGCCGAAAATGTCATTAACGGATAAAATACCGCACATTTTACGGGTAAATCATGATAAATGAGCATGAGTTTCTGTAAATCTTCCAACGATTTACTACCTGATGTATGAGCTAAGATAGCATTTTCGGGAAGAATCAACTTCGAACAAACATCTTCCATCGCATCATCTGATACTGCAAGGATAAATAACTCAGCTTCACTTTCCGAAAAGTCGAGGTCGGTTTTAGCTTCGGCTTTATAGAGCGTTTCGCTCAGTTTTTCGGCTTTTGCTATATTTCGGCTAAATACCTCACATACAGGATGATGATGGTTCTCAAATGCAATACCCAGATGCCAGCCGACATTTCCAGAGCCAATGATAGAAATTTTCATTCTGAAAAATATAATTAATCAACGGCAACTAAATTAGAGCAAAATATCGAAAGAGCGAAAAAAAAGTGCTAAGTTTCTTTTAATTTATAGAATATTATCTTTATTATTGCCATCTCGTTTAGAGATACCCTGTCTTTCTTATAATAATTTGTAGTCCATGAAGAGCCTCCTTTCACAAGGGACTAAAAAAATGTACAATTTTCACAAAAGTATTTTTTAATATTTTTAGTGTTGATTATGAAGCTTTTATAAAAATCTTGTAGAAAACCAATCCGTTTGTGTTACTTGAATAGTTATGCCGAGTCTGAACAGATGAATGGCTTTACTGTGTTCAAACACTTCGTATTGGTAGCCACTGTGGAGCAAGATACAACCAAATATTATTTATGAGTGGACCTAAAGAGGTGAATTTATATAAAAGAGTAGTTTTACTTAAAACCCCAAAACAATTAATAAAATGATGAAGAATTCCTTTTTGACACTGTCGGCAGTGGTGTTTAGCTATGGGCTTGCAATAGCACAGAGCGACCTACCACCCAATGCCGTTCCAGGAAAATGCTACGCAAAGTGTTTGAAACCCGCTCAATTTACCACTCGTACCGAGCAGTACGTTTCAAAAGAGGCAGGTAAAGTTCTTACCGCATCTGCACCAGAATTGACAACAACTACTGAGCAAATTCTTGTAAAAGAAGGCAGCAAGGTTATTCAAGCTTCGGCTTCGGCTTATAAAACTGTTACCGAACAAGTATTAGTAAAAGAACCAGGCAAAAGAACTGAAATAATTGCAGGTTCGGGTTCGTATAAAGCTGTAACGGAGCAAGTTGAAACTCGTCCAGCTTACAAGCGTTATGAGATAGTAGGTTGTAACCAAATTTCGGGAACTGGTAACGGTGCAGGTAAAGGTGTAGATGTAAATGCCCCTTGTTTTAAGCCATCAACTGAGCAAGTTATGCTTCGTGAGGGGTACAAAAAGTTAGAGGTAATCCCTGCTCAGTTCAAAACTGAAACCGAACAAGTAATCGTGAAAGAGGCTTCTAAAAGATACGAAGTGATTCCTGCGGTTTATAAGACTATCACTGAGCAGTTTATGGTTAAACCTGCATACAACAATTTAGTAGTTGATAATAATGTGGAATTCAAAGCTGTAACCGAAAGAGTTGAGGTTCGCCCTGCTTATAAGCGTTATGAAGTTATACCCGCTCAATTCAAGACAGTAACTGAGCAAGTATTAGTTCGTGAAGCAGCTCCTACAGTAGTTGGTGGTCAACGCCCAAAATATAAAACAGTAACTGAGCAGTATCTTGTTAAAGAAGCAGCAAAACGTTATGAGATTGTACCTGCTACTTATAAAACAGTAACAGAAACTATTGTAGTAAAAGAGCCAGTAAAAACTTTGGTTGTAACACCACCAGTTTATGAATCAGTAACCGAAAAAGTAAAGATTCGTGAAGCATATACAAAATATGAAAAACGTAAACTCGACCCATCGTGTTTGAGTGCAAATCCTGATGATTGTTTGCAATTATGTTTGGTTGAAATTCCAGCCGAATATAAAACTGTTATGAAACAAGTGTTAAAAACACCTGCTGGTGTGAGAGAAGTTGTAACACCTGCTCAGACCGCAACCATTACAAAACAAGTGATTGCACAGCCAGCGTCGGTTCGTGAAATTGCAACAGAAGCACAATATGCCACACTCACGAAACAAGTTCTTGATGGCTATGAGCCAACTGGTGCTGGTCTTACAGCAGCTCAGGCTTTTGTCGGAGGAACTTCTTCTGCTCAATATGCAACTATTACTAAAACTGTCGTTGCTGTTCCTGCTCAATACAAAGAAATCGAAGTGCCAGCCCAATACGAAACTGTTACGAAACAAGTAGTAGCACGTGGCCCTCAAACCAAAGAAGTTCCAGTATTAGCTCAGTTTGAGACAATCTCAAAACAAATTGTAGCACAAGCGGCTCAAGTAAAAGAAATTGAAGTGCCAGCAGTTTATGCAACTCGTGCAAAACAGGTTTTGGTTGCTCCTGCAACTACTCGTGAAATTGAAGTGCCAGCGGTTTTTGCAACTCGCACTAAATACACTTGTGCTGATGGTTCGGGTGCAGCAGCTGGAAATGGTATTGTAGCTGGAAATGGAGGTTGTGGCCCTCAAGTACGTGAAATTGATGTTCCTGCTGAGTATCGCACGATTACGAAACACTTAGTAGATGGTCAACCAAAAACTCGTGAAATTGATGTTCCAGGTGAGTACCGTACCATTACTAAGCAGATTGTGGCAAATGCAGCAGCAACTGTTGAGAAAGAAATTCCTGCTGAATACCGTACTGTAACTAAAACGGTTGTAAAAACGCCTGCTGCTACTTCAGAAAGAGAGATTCCAGCTGAATATGCAACTTATACTACCACTTCAATGACAAGTAGCGGTACTTACGCTGACTGGGTTGAGATTCTTTGCGGAAATAAAATTACTTCGGCTACTGTTCGTGCTATTCAAAAATCGCTCAGAGCAAAAGGCTACGACCCAGGCCCAGATGATAACGTACTCGGGCCACGTACGAATGCGGCCATTATCAAATATCAAAAAGACAACAATTTACCATCAGGTAACTTGAACCTTGAGACGTTGAAGTCGTTGGGTGTTGAATATTGATAAATAGTAAATTTTAAATAAAAAAAAGGCTGATTTCGAATAGAAATTAGCCTTTTTTTATGCTGTATTAACCATCTATACAAATAATTGAAGCATAAGATTAAAAGTGGCTTAATATTTGATTTATCAGAAAACGTGGCCTTTCGCTAATTTTTCAGGAAACTAAGGCTCATGTCTATTTTATAACTTCAATATATTACGCTATGAGAATTAAACTAATGCTCCTGTTAGGGGTGACGTTTGTAATGTTCGCATCTTATACCAATGTGGCCGAAATCTCGCAGAGTCAAGTCAACTTTTATAAAGGAAGCTATGACGATTTTCTGAGAGAGGCTAAAAAATTAAAGAAGCCGATTATGCTTGATTTTTGGGCAAGTTGGTGTGGGCCATGCAAAAAACTTGAAAATGAGACGTTTACTAATACTAATTTAGTTACGTATCTGAATGCCAATTATATGATTTATAAAGTAGATATTGATTCTTTTGATGGAATGTCTATCGCCGACCGTTTTGCGGTTGATGTGTATCCTACATTGGTATTGCTCGACCCAAAAACAAAATATGTAGGTCGTTATCGAGGCTTTTTTCCAGCCGATTATTTGAGAAATGAATTAGAAAAAAATAAGAACTTGAAAGGCAAACGTTTTGTAGCTCCCAAGAGTTCGACAACTGCTTCGCTATGAAAGCAGTGTATTAACTGACTTTAAATATTGAGTCTGAACCTTTTACTGAGTAAGAGCTGCCCCTAAAAAGGCAGCTTTTTTTAATACTCCCAACTTGTGGGTAATTGCATTTGTCGAGCATAATAAGCAGGACAATATTTATGTACTCGTTCGAGCAGTTTGTTTACATCACGCTCAAACTCAACGTAATAATCTTCGTGTAGCTTTGGTAATTTTTTCATTAAAAACTCTGTTCGCTTGGCAATATAGAGTGAAATAGTATCGGTTTTACTACTGTAACGCTCTAAGTTTTTTAGTTGATTATCAAAAAATGTATTGAGTAAATAAAGTGTCAGTTCAACTTCACCGTATTTATCTTTGGTTATTTTTACGTGCTGTGTTATACGTCCGTTCAAATCTCGCATATCCATCATCATCCAACCAGCAGTATCATGATACATCTTTGAAACTTTTAGAATCTGATTTTTAATTTCTGTTCGTTTATGAGGGAGGTCAGATTCATCTTCGAGTAACTGGAAATAAAGCTGTTGTGATAATAATTCATTTTTCCCGATAAGTCTTATCAATAACTTATCCTTCTCTTTTGCTGGCAGACTCAGAACTGCCTTTTCGAGTTCTTTAGGTAATTTAGGCATCGTAATAATGAAAAATAAAAAGGATTACCATTAAAACGCCAAAACCCCCGAAAAGTTCAGAGGTTTTGGCGTTTTAAGGAATATAATTGGCGATGTATTATTTCGCACTTACAATTTCTACATTGAAGATAAGCGGTGCATACGGTGGGATAGTTGTACTGCTGCCCGATGTACCATAGCCCAGACTTGAAGGAAATACAAGCGTAGCTTTTTCACCTACTTTCATTTTTAAAAGTCCTTCTTCAAAGCCTTTAACTACTGCACCATCACCCAAGGCGACATTTATTTGACCAGTATCAAATTGCTTACCTGTTGCGGCTAAAAAGCCTGTGTATTTAACAGTTGCTAAAAGCCCAGCTTTTAACTGAGTGCCACCTGGAGCTTCAAGCGTACGCAAGAAACGTAATCCTGTTGTAGTTTTTTCGGTAAGCGTTAGGCCTGTAGCCTTTACGTATTCATCAATAATTTGGTCTTCTGAGCGAAGTTTTACGATTTCTAAATCTAATCTTAGGTTAGAATTTGAAGGAATACTTGCACTTGATTGCGAACCAAATCCTAAAATTGAAGGCATAATGAATGTCCCTTTTTCACCTTCTTTCAGTAAAGAAAGGGCTTCCAGAAAGCCAGCAATGATATTAGATGCACCTAAGGTAATTTTAGCAGGAGCATTATTGAGCCTTGAGGTACTATCTACTCGTATACCACTAAGTAATGATAAAGTGTAATGAAATGTAATTTCATCTCCAATTACTGCATTTCTTCCCAGAGAAACACGGTCAATTGAATATCTCATTCCAGAGTTAGTACTAAGCATTTGGAGGTTTTTCTGACTAATATAGTCAGCTATCTCTTGTGCATTCTTTTTGTTAGTGGCTTCGATGTCATTTTCTAAGAATTTTCCACACGAACTTGCAACAACTAAACTTACTAAAACTAATAGAAACGCAATTTTCTTCATCTGTACTTATTGATATATTTGAAATTTGAACAAGCCTGCTATTAGCAGGCTTGTAGAGGGATTATTTTACGTCTAAAACTTCCATTTCAAAAATTAATGAACTGAAAGGAGGAATTGGTCCACCACCTTGTTCGCCATAAGCTAAATTCGATGGAATGAAAACAATAGCTTTCTCGCCTTTTTTCATCATTGCGAGTGCTTGCTCCCAGCCCGGAATCACGGCACCTTGACCAACTGTTACTTGGAATTTAGGGCCAGGCTTACCAACAGAGCTATCAAATACTTTGCCGTCCATTAATTTTCCTGTGTAATCAACCGTAACTGTTTGTCCAGCTTTGATTAAATCTCCAGTACCTGCTTTAATAACGGTATAATACACTCCAGATTGTGTTTTTGTTGCATTTGGGAAATTTTTCTTTGCGTAATCTTCCATTAATTTTGCTTCGTTGTTTTTCTTAGCGTCTTGTGCTTTTTGGAAATCTTCACGCGTTTGTGTTGATTTGATTTTCACGATAAATCTGAAATCAGAACCTTTCGTTACGCCCGCTGGAAGAGGTTGGTTCATACGAGCAAAAAGTGAGTCAACACTAATGAAAACGGTAGCACTATCGCCTTCAGTAAGGTGCATTAAGGCATTTTCAAAAGAGCCTTTGTAAGTACCTTGTTGAGCCACCATCGTGATTGGTTGGTTGCGTTTATACGTATCTTCAAAAGTCGAGTCATTTGCTGCTTTGATAACCAAATCAAATGTTAAAATATCGCCAGTCTTGATTTTTTTTCCTTTTCCTTCTTCATGAATTTGGTATTTTGAGCCATCAGGGTCTTGCGTAACCTTAAACTGATTACAAGAGAAAAGTAAGCTTGTTGCCACTGCAACGCTTAAGGTTGTTTTTAAAAAATTTGTCATTGAAATTTATATATTAATTTGAAATTAAGCGATTAAGTATTTGATATTAGATTAGTTTTGCAATGCTTCTTTGTATTGTGGTAATAAAGATAAGAACTTTTCAACGGTTTTTTCTAATGAATCGTTTGAACGCCCACCTGCGGCATTTTTGTGCCCACCGCCATTGAAATGAGTTCTCGAAAACTCGCTTACTGAAAAATCATCAACTGAGCGAAGCGAAATCCGAATCATATCTTCTTTTTCAGTGAAAATAGCCGCCATTACTACACCTTTAATCGAAAGTCCGTAGTTGACAACCCCTTCGGTATCGCCATTTTTTGAGCTAAATCTGCTTAATTCTTCCTTTGAAATAGCCATATAAGCCACATTATATTCAGGAAGATAGGTGAGCTTTTCGCCCAAGACGAAGCCCAAAAACTTCATGCGGTCGAAGGTATTGCTATCAAAAATTTTACGGTGAATTGTACTCGGATGAATACCAATTGAAATCAACTCTCCCGCAATTCGATGTACTTCTTCGCTCGTACTGTCGAATCTGAATGAGCCTGTATCGGTAACCAAGCCCGCATAAAGGCACTCTGCAGCTGGAATATCAATCAGGTGTTTATCTCCGAGTTTTTCGATTAATTCGTAAATTAATTCGCAAGTTGCAGCGGCACGTTCGTTCCAAAAAACAAAATCAGCAAAGTCTTCGGGCTGTTGATGGTGGTCAATTAGCACCTTTTTTGCTGCCGATTGTTTGACAAATTCTTCCATGCCTTTAATACGATTCAACGCCGAGAAATCAAGGCAAAAAATCATATCGGCATTAGCAATGAGTTTTTTGGCAGCATCTTGTCGGTCACTTTCAAAGTTTATTACTTCGCTTTCGCCCGACATCCATCTCAAAAAATCTGGATAGTCGGTTGGGGTAATAATTATTGGGAAATGGCCTTTTTTCTTCAAATATGCGGATAACCCTAAAGATGAACCGAGGGCATCGGCATCAGGATTTTGGTGAGTAGTGATAACGATTTGCTTGGGAGAACTCAAGAATTCGTTAAATAACGCTAACTTTTGATTTGACTCTGTAAAAAAATCTTGCATAACTCTACAAAGGTACAAAGGAAAGGTGGTAATTCAAAAATGCCAGTTAAGTGCTTTATTTAGTATGAGATTTTTATTTTTACAAATATTTAAAGCTCGAAAAGACTGTTTCTAAAAGAAGATAACTATTTTTGACAATTATTTACTACGACAAAAAACGCATCATTAATTCAATTTTAACTGACTAAAATGAAAAACCTAACCCTCCTTTTTTTACTGATAAGTTTGTCGATTTCGGCTCAGAAAAAGACCACAGCTCCTACAAAACTCTCAAAACCCAAATTAGTGTTGGGTATTATGGTTGACCAAATGCGTTACGATTACCTTTATCGCTACTATGATAAATATACCGAAGGTGGCTTTAAGCGACTCATGAACGAAGGTTTTAACTGTAAAAACAACCATTATCATTACGCAAGTACAATCACTGGCCCAGGTCATGCTGCGGTTTATACAGGTTCGGTGCCTGCTGTCAATGGAATTATTGGCAACGAATGGTACGACCCTTTGGCCAATAGAAGCGTTTATGTAGCTGAAGATACTACCGTACGTGCTGTTGGAACTGATGCCGCAGCAGTTGAAGGTAAACGCTCGCCAGTAAATATGCACACGACCACGATTACCGACCAGTTGAAAATTGCGAGTGAGTTTCGTTCAAAGGTAATCGGTATTGCGGTAAAAGACCGTGGAGGTATTTTGCCAGCGGGTCATTCGGCCGATGCGGCCTATTGGTTCGATGCCAAATCGGGTAATTGGATTACGAGTACGTATTATATGAATGATTTACCACAATGGGTAAAAGATTTCAATGCTTTGAAGATGCCCGATAAATTGATGGCTCAGAAATGGGAAACGCTTTTACCGATTGAACAATATACCGAAAGTGAAGCCGACAACCAAGAGTATGAAAATGTGATGTCGGGTGAGAAACTACCTGTGTTTCCGCATACGGTTGCCAATTATGGAGCAATTCCTGCTTCGCCTTACGGTAATACAATCACGAAGGAAATTACTTTAGCGGCTCTCAAAAATGAGAAAATGGGACAAGGAAAAGAAACTGATTTCTTGTGCGTGAGTTTCTCAACACCAGATTATGTAGGCCATGCAACGGGAACGCATTCAATCGAAATTGAAGATATTTACTTGCGTCTTGACCGTGACATTGCTGAAGTTTTGAGCAAGCTCGATGCAACTTTGGGCAAAGGTAATTACTTGGTTTTCTTGACTGCCGACCACGGAGTAACAGATATTGCGGGTTTCTTGAAAAAACACAAAATTCCGTCGGGAACTATAGAGTTGGGTAAAGAAGTAAGTTATTTAAATGGTGAAATAGCGGCCAAATTTGGCGAGGGCAAATGGATAAAAGCACAAGACAATTATCAACTATACCTTGACCACGAGCTAATGGCGAAGAAAAACGTAAGCATGAGTCAAGTTTATGAATTGGTAAAGGAAAAAATGTTGATTTTGGGTTCGTCGGTTTATCAAGTAGTAAACTTGCATGATATTAGTTCGGCCACCATTCCGCCTTTTTATAAGCCACTCATTGAAAATGTGTATAATCCGAAACGTAGCGGTGATATCATGCTTTTGTTTGAACCCGCGTGGTACAGTGGCTTTAAGAAAGGCACAACGCACGGAACCATGTGGCAAAGCGACCGCCATGTGCCATTAGTTTGGTATGGTTGGAAAATTCCGCAGGGCGAAACCGTAGAACAAACTTACATTGCTGATATTTCGGCAACATTGGCTGCTTTACTAAATGTTTTAGAGCCAAATGGCTGTGTGGGTAGCCCGATTAAAGATATTTTTAATAAGAAATAAAGTTCGTAGGAGTTGGGTTTTGGATTAGCTCCTAAAAACCGAACTCCTAAAACCTAATCCCTGATAAAATGATATTGATAAAGGGCGTACCGTTAAAGAAAATACAAGGAATTACACTTTTTCCGTTCATAATCGTACGCTCAAAAAAGCCAAGTAAGGTGCTGATTAACCATGAGAAGATTCATATTCGTCAGCAACTTGAACTCTTGATTTTACCTTTTTATATTTGGTATGTTGGCGAATGGCTATATCATTATGTGCGTTGTCGTAGTTTTTGGCGAGCCTATCGCCAAATAAGTTTTGAGCAAGAGGCTTACGATAATGAAGAAGATTTTGGATACTTGAAAAACCGAAAATTCTGGAATTTTCTTGCGTATAATTAGTCAATAAGGGGCGTATTAGATACGCCCTTTTTTATTTTGTAATTCTTCCCAAAAGCACTCCTTCAACAATCAGATACTGAGCGGCTATGTAAGTTGCCATCACCCAAAGTCCCGAAAGAGGAATCGAAAAAGCAAATTTATTAATGGCAATCAATGAGTCGGAAATGATAAATAAAGTTGCCCCGATTAAGATAAAACGGTAGCTTTTTTGGTTGGTTTGGCGTTCGGCGGCCGTAATTCCCATCCACATAATAGCTGTGGCGTATGCAGAGATGGGTATCATAAAGCCTTTGGGTATTTTATCGCTCAGTAGTAAAACGAATAAAAAACCATAAACAATAAAAGGAAAACGCTTATTGTAGTTGGTTACTCCTAATGGTTTAAATACGCCTGAATAAGATATTTGTGCCACCAAAAACGAACCTAATCCAAGCAGAAAAAATTGCGGGTTTTTACCTTGAAACATCAAAAAAGTATCGCCTAAACACGAAAAAATCAGCGAAACCAGCATTATTTTATCGGAAGTATTTATGTTTTGTTTTACTTTCTGGAAATAAAAGAAAAACAGACTTATCATCAATAATGGCTTTGATAAATAATTGAGCCATTCGAGGTCGAGAAGTCCCGATGAGATATTGATAATGCCCAAAGCAAAATAAAAGATGGTTTCGTTACGAGTCATGGTTACTTGCGTTTAGTTGTATTCCGATTGCTTCTGCTAAAATGATTGCTTTTTCCATTGGTTTGAAATCGACATTGGCCAAAATATCCGTTGGGCGATGAATATTTGGCATTCTGCCATTTTTATCAAGTGCCGCCAATGTTACTGATGGAATTCCCGCCCGCTGAAACCAAACCGAATCGAAGTCGGCTGTGTGCCAAGCACCTGTTTTTACGTCTTTCAGCGAAGCTACGTTGGCCGTAATTTCTTTGGCTGTTTTCACCAGTTCGTTGTCATACACAATCGTTGACCAGCTACCCGTTTGGGTAATTATTTTCAAGTCTCCACTTCCAAGCGTATCAAAATTTATCAGATAAGTTTCTTTCGTAAACTCCTGATAATGAGCTTTCATATACGCCCTTGCTCCAATCATACCCACTTCCTCTGCCCCAGTTATAACCAGTTCAATATCAAGGTTTTGTAGATTTTTATTCCAGAGCTTTTGAGCTGCTTCTGTAGCTGCCGCAACGCCTGTTGCGTTATCTGAGGCACCATTTGAGTAACCCAATCTAAAAAAATCAACTGTTGCCGTAATACCTTGAATAATAAAATAAAGAGCCAAAATATTAGAAACCAAAAGCAGAAAATCATTGGGTATCAGAAACTGCGAAATAGTCAAAAACTGAGCAACCATCATCAGAATTAAACTCATTTTCAGCGATTTACGGAAATTGCCAACCATTTCGGGGCGATACAGCAATGAAATAGGGGCGGTATCCCAATGTGCCATTAAAATCAGCTTCTTGGCTTTTGCAGAAGTAGTTTTATCTTTAATGACGAGATTATGAGACTTGACCAAAGGCGGAAAATTCGTCACGGGTGAAGCATACCAATTGAAATACAACATGGCCATCGTAACGAAAACGAAGGTAATGACTAAACCCAAAATCGAAGAAAAATTCAAGCAAATCAATCCTGCAGAAAGACCTAAAATCAGCCACCACACTACCGAGATATACGTTTTGGGTGTTCGGAAAGGCTCTCTACTAACTATTTGATTAGTAAACTGTTGCGTTAGAAAATCAAGTACAGGTGCTTCGTTTTTGGTAGCAACCCCGCGATTTGGGAATGATGTGAGTTTTTCAACGATTTGTTTAGGTGTCATTTTTATGGATTAGGAGTTAGGTTTTAGGGATTAGGTTTTGGGGATTAGGTTTTAAGCGTTAGGTTTTTATCTTTTCTTACTTGTATGAACGAACTACCATCCTAAAACCTAACGCCTAATCCCTAACTCCTAAAAGCTATTCACCATCAAAAAAAGCCTCGATTTCTCTCCAAGTCTTGAAGCGTTGATAGCCTTCGAGTTTTTGGTTATGAATCGCATCAAACAACAATGCTTTTCCTTTAAATGTGCTGAGATTTTTCTCGTGGTCATCAATCAGATAATCGGCTGAAATAATGCTTTTATCGCCACAAAGTACAATGTTTTTCCACGAAATAAACGGAAAATGCTCCTCCAGCCACTCAACTTTTTCTTTCAACGAATTTGGAAACTCAACCGCCGCCGAAACAATAAAAATATCAAAGCGGTCGTGTAGTTTTTTGATTACTTCAACGGCATCGGGCATTACTTCGAGCGTTCTAAAAAAGTTTGGTTTAAAGATTTCTGCTCTTACTAAATGATAATTTTCTTCTGCTAAAACATCATAATATCCTTTATCTATGAAATGATACTCTTGAAAATCAGTTCCAACTAATTGATTATAAATATCTAAAATTTTCTTTCCTGCGGCCGCCATTACATCGTCCATGTCTATCGCAATACGTTTTTTTGTCATAATTCTTTCGAAGTTTGTTTTTTTGCTAAGATAATTGTTTTGAGTAGAATTATAAAAAAATGAGGTGCCAAGATTTCTCTTGACACCTCTATCTTAACTAATTAATGCGTTTACTGAATTGTTACATTGAAATCAATATTTACATCATCGCTACCAGGGCTTGTGCTACCATTTTTGCTTGGAGTACCATTAACAGGAGGTTGGTGGCGTAACTGCACCTTGAGTTTGCCTGTTCCTGCTGGACCAGTTCTTACACTACCCGTGAGGCCTACATTAAAATTTCTTGAATCTTTATCGCCATAAGTATAAGTCAGCAAACTGCTTGGCGTTGGGGTATAAATAAACAAATGTTCATCTTTTTCGTTGGCCACTTCGTTTGTGATATTATTTACAGGGGTTTTAGACTCATCAAGTATCTCAATTGTCATGGTGTAAGTAGTATTTGGTTTCAAACTAATTGTCGAAACTGTAGGAGTTTTACCTCCATCGCCATCGGGGTCTGAATAAGCAAATGTTTGTGTGCTTCCGTTGGTTGTAAAATTGAGTTTGACGCTCGTAATTAGTTCGTTTTCATCTTCTGTATCAATACTCTCTTTCTTGCAAGCAAATAGAGCAAGTCCTAAGATTATACTTAAAACTAAAGGGTTTTTAAATGGTTTTCGTAGCATAGTTTTGTTTTTGAAATGTTATTACTTTTGCATTGTTGTTGCAAATATAGGTCGCAATAATTTTAAATGCAATATTGTTGCAATAATTTTCAAAAAGAATATTTCGCACGAAAAACGATATTTCTGCCTATTTCGTCAGCATAGTATCTAAAACGGTTTAGATAGTCTCGATAAGTCGTGTTCAATAAATTACTGACTGTCATCGAAACATTGAGCGAAGATGTCTTTTTGATAGTAAATTGTCGACTAATCGCTGCATTCCAAAGGGTGTAGGCTGATGGAGGAGGGGCAAAGTCACCACCGTATTCGTTAAACACAATTTCAGAGCTCGGAATATCAGTAAAAATGATTCTTGTAGGAACTCGATTTTGCTTAGCTACATACAAATTCGTTAGTGAAATGGTAGTCTTTTTGTGGTCGAATCTAAGTGTATTTTCGATACGGTTGGCTGGAATCTGAATCAGCGGCTGGTCATGGCTCAAATCTTGAGCTTTCAGGTAGGAAAGTTTAGAATTAAGCGATATTTTTTTGATGACTTGAAGAGTAGTGGTTAAATCAAATCCCTGAAAAAGTGCCTTGGTTTGGGTATATAAAAACTCAGGAAATGCCCCACGAATAGTTAGTGCAGGTCGTCCAGTTGGCGAAAGAAATATATAATTATTGATAAAGTTGTTATACAAATGAAATTCTGCTTCAAAAATCTGTGAAACATAATTGACTGTAAATGAGGTATTTAGTGCTTTTTCGGGATTGAGATTTTCATTGCCACGCTCAAAACTGGCAGCTCCATGATGCACACCGTCGCTGTATAGCTCATTGACGGTTGCAGCACGCCAAGCAGTGCTGGCATTAGTTAAGAAATTCCAACGGGCATTTGGACGGAAATTGACGCCAACCGTACCCGTAAAATTCTGATTATTACGTTGGCTATTGACAGTATTTTGTTCGCCACGAGGAATTCGATAAACATTTAGATGTCGAAAATCGTATCTGAAACCGCCTTCAATTTCCCATTGTTTTCGCACGATTCTTTCGATAATAAAAACTCCCGAAGTAAAATTTTGGAAATTAGGAATCAGTACCGTTGAAGAACGTGGCTCTGTTAGCGTACCAGTCGTGAGGTTTTCTTGGTACAAACTATTGATACCAACCGAACCAGATAAAACCTTTAGTAAAGGCTTATGCTCAAACAGCAATTCCCCCGTATAAGTATTAAGTTTAAATAGTTGAGCCAGATTTTTATCTCCTCTCAAAATATCAATCTCTTTTCTGAAATCATATTGCCTTCCTAAAGTTAGCGATAAAACTCCGCTTCGATTTTTAACAGTATTTTTGATTTTCAATAGATTATGAAGCACATCTTGATATGGTCGGCCGATATTATAAGTAAAAGTTTCGGGCGTGTAAATTGGCAGTGGACTTCCACGTTTGATGGCCTCAATCAAATCAGAGACATTACCAATGTGCGAACCAGAAAAAACAGCAATTTGAGTATTGAATTGACTAAAAAATACGTCAGAGGTCCAGTTTTTTCTTTTATAGTTAGCTGATAATGAATAGTTTACTTCTTCAATACCCGTATTTGCCAGTCTATAATTTGGTGTCGAAATATCTCCACCACGTTTGTAAGTTCCTTGAACCCGATATCCAATAGAATACGGAATTTTGCTTGCTTTTTTAGAATTTGAATTAGTAAAACCTCCTTCAATGATTCCTGAATTAACCGTTTGGCGGCCATTCGTAAAATACACACTATTGATTTCTCCTTTCAGCACAGTAGAGTCGGGGAGAGCATCGGGTTCGAGCATGATTACGCCTGCAATGGCATCTGAGCCGTAGCGTACACCTGCTGCACCTTTCAAAACCGTAATTTTTTTAGCCACAAACGGGTCAATTTCGGGAGCGTGTTCGCTGCCCCATTGTTGGCCTTCTTGCCTTACGCCATTGTTCATTATCAAAACCCGATTCGAGTGCATGCCATGAATGACAGGTTTGGCAATCGAACTGCCTGTTTGTAAGGTAGTTACACCCGAAATCTGCTTCAAGGCTTCGCCTAAAGATTGCCCACGAGTTTGGTCGAGAGCTGCGTTTTCGAGCGAAGTTTTATTTTGAGTAAGATTCTCAATTTTCTGAGCTTTAATATCAATGTTGGCTAAGTGCAGTTCGGTTTCCGAAAGTTTGATGTTCTGTTCAGCACCGTGTTCTAAGTTAATGGTGTAAGTTTTTTCTTCATAACCCACAATGCGGCCGATAACAGTATATTTTCCTTGGCAAATATTGGCTATTCGATAAAATCCTTTGGCATCGGTGCTTACACCTTTGTTGAGTTCCTTTATTAGCACAACTGCTCCAACAATTGGCTGTTTCGTGACATCATCTTGCACAATTCCTTGAATGAAGCAGTCGCAAGCCCCCCTTGCCCCCGATGGGGGAGTTGGAGTTTGTGCAAAAGACTCTTTTTTCTTCAATAAGAAAATTAAAAGTAAAATTGAAAATATAGGAAAAAGCCCTCTCCGTCGAGGAGAGGGTAGGGTGAGGTGTATATTTTTCAAGTTTCCCTTCATTTTTGATTTTTACACAATTTAGAAAATTGTGTTACGAATAAATGCAACAATATTGCAAATATAATAAAAAATCCTCGTTGAACGATTCAACGAGGATTTTTTATGTGTTTCAAAAGGAAGACTTCGCTTTAAGCGAATGTCGCCCAGCGAAGTCTTCCTTAAACTATTCTGCTACTCTCGAATAGTATTTATTATAGATAGCTTCGTAGCGTTTAGCTGCGGCTTCTTGGTTATTTCTGCTGCAAATATTGGCAATTACCTGTAAGTTACGAAGGTTGGTTTGTAAATAATCTTGGATATTATCAGGCATCCATTCCGCACTTTTCTGACCTGCTTTCTGAGTAAAGTATGCCAAGTTTCCATCGGCACGTTTCGTGATTGTTTCAGCAATTTCCATTGCTTTCTTGCTATCACCTACTTCAAAATAATACATCACGTAGTTCGTGCAAAGTTGGTCGTAAGGAATTACATTATCTGGCAATACTTTATTGGCATAGTCAAGTACTTCTTTGGCTTTGGTTTTCTTTTCTTCTCTAACCAATTGGTCAGCTAAACGTAAGAACGCCAAACGAGCCGTAATGATAGGTACTTTCAAGTATGTTTCCGAATCGTAATAAACATTCGGGTTGTCCATGCCTCTCCAAGCCATTTTCTTCAACATATTGTCATACATGATGTCAGTATTGGCAAAACCATCATCGCCTTGGCTCACTTTGATTGGCAATAAACGGTAAGCATAACCTTCCAACTGCATATAATCTTTTAGATTCAAATAGTTGTCGTTCGCCAATGTTCCTGCAAAATAAATTGGGCGTTTCCAGTTATTTTGAGCAATCATTTCGAGCTGCATCAAATCGTTTTTCAACAAATCACGTTTGCCGATATTCCAAGTAATTTGGCCAGTCAAATATGGTTCAAATTGTTTTGGAACGAAGCCCATTTTCTTAACAGCCTCAACATCATAATTCAAGAAAAGGCTATCCGATGGCAATGAATTGATGCTTTCGCCAGTTGTCAATGGAATCTGAATCGCTGGGTCGTTTTTCTTTACTAATTCCAAATAATCTTTCAAGTTGATAGGGTCGTTCAGACGCTCAACAAAAGGAATTTGGTCGTTTACACCACTCAATAATTGGTCGGTCGTAAAAGTAATCGGTAAAGCTTCTGATTGGTAAGTTTTGCGTTTCATTTGCTCACAATACCAGTCAGTACCTAATAAGCTGAGGTTACATACACGCACGTCCGTACGGAAACCTTCAACCTCCTGCACATACCAAAGCGGGAAAGTATCGTTATCGCCACCCGTAAACAAGATGGCATTTGGGGCACATGAATTCAATAAGTTTTTAGCAAAATCTACTTGGTGGTAGCGGCCTGAGCGGTCGTGTCCTTTCCACGTTTGTGGAAGCATAATCAATGGCACTGCCAAACCAACAACCGTAGCTGCAACGGCTCTGCTTTGTGTATTTTTGATGAATTTCAATACATAATCAAACAAGCCCATTACGCCAAGACCTACCCAAATAGCCCAAATGTAGAACGAACCAACATAGATATAATCACGCTCACGTGGTTCGACTGGCGGCGAGTTAAGGTAAACAACCAAGCCAATACCTGTAAATAGGAACAATAAGAACATTACAAGAGCATCACGTTCACGACGGAAATAGTGATATAATAAGCCCAAAATACCTAAGATTACTGGTAAACCATAAAAATTTGTACGGCCACGATTTTCTTTAATAGCAGGTGGTAAATTATTTTTAGACTCTAAAATATTTGTCGGCCCTGCTCCTTCAACATCGCTTGAGCGTCCCCAGAAATTCCAAGCAAAATAACGCCAATACATGTAGCCCATTTGGCGTTTCATCATGTAGCCAATATTAGTGAAAAGCGTTGGCTTTTGACCTTCAGCAAGCCCCATTTCTCTACGATAAATCTGTTGATGTCCACCATCACTGCTCCACATACGAGGTAAGAGGCTTTCGCTATTTGGACCCCAAATGTAGTTTGGTTTGTAGTCATATACTTCGTATTTGTCTTTCCCCATTTTATAAATAGGCTCACCATTTTCGATTGATTCGAGTTTACCAGTGAAAACTGGGCCATATAATAACGGACGGCTACCATATTGCTCACGTTTCAAGTACGAAACATAGTTCAGTACGTTGCTCGGATTGTTTTCGTTGATTGGAGGATTGTAATTTGAACGAATCAACGCGATTGTGTAAGATGAATAACCAATCAATACAAATGCAAATGAAATCAATGCCGTATTGGCAATCACCATACCTTTCTTTTGCGTGTAGAAAATTCCGTAGCTTAATGCTCCAACAAGCACAATAACGAAGAAGATAATCCCCGAACTAAATGGCATTCCGAAGGTATTAACGAAGAGTTTTTCAAACGTAAAGCCAAGTGATGGGAAACCCGTAATTACACCTACGTTTACTACACCTAAAACCACCATTCCTACTAAAAAGGCTGCAATACCACCTTTCCAAGTAATTTTCTTGGCTTTTTTGTAGTAATATACTAATCCGAGAGCGGGAATCGTAACGAGGTTGAGCAAGTGAACCCCAATTGAAAGACCTACTAAATAGGCTGTAAAAATCAAGAACCGATTAGCTTTAGCTTCATCTTCGATGATTTCCCAACGGAATGCTGCCCAAATTACGATTGCCGTAAAGAATGACGACATACCGTAAACCTCGGCCTCAACTGCTGAAAACCAGAAAGAATCAGAAAAAGCATATACCAATGAGCCCACAGCACTTGCCCCAATCACTAAGATTGTTTGGGTTGTGTCGAGTTCTTCTCCTTTTTTGCCGAAAACTTTACGAGCCAAAAGCGAGATTGTCCAGAACATAAACAAAATCGTAAAAGCACTGGCAATTACTGAAACCATATTGACCATCAACGCCACTTTCGTTACATCGTTACCTGCCAATAATGAAGCCATACGGCCAATCAATAAGAAAAGAGGGGCACCAGCTGGGTGTGGAACTTGTAGTTTGTACGAACAAGCAATAAACTCTCCGCAGTCCCAAAAGCTGGCGGTAGGTTCAACGGTGAGAGTATAGGTAATAAGTGAAACGGCAAAAACCGCCCATCCGACGATGTTATTGAGCCTTGTGAAATTGTTCATTTTTTGAGATTAGTGAATGAATATTCTCTTGGAAAAAGCAAATTATTAATTGGACCTTCCTTTATGACCCAAAATTAGGGAATTTGCAGGATAATTAGGCAGAAAAGAAACTTAAATTATCTTAAAATACGTGAAAATCATGGAATAGTAGGGGTAAATTGAAAGAAAAATTTAACCAAAATTTGAGTCATAGTTTTAAAATGCATTTATGATTTAGGTTTTTGTATAAACTTTCTAATTCCGAAAATCAATAATAAACCAAAGACCAAATATAGTGCCGATGTTGCACTGATTGATGCACTCATGCCATATTTAGTGCTTGCATAGGCAATAGCGATAGGAGCGATACCACCACCAAACCAGCCAATGGAGTTCATAAAACCAACGGCAGTTGCCCGATTTTTGGGCTTGACAACATCGTGCAGCGATGCCCAAATATTGGCATCATACAATCCTTTGAAATATCCAAAACCAATGAGGCCAAGAATCAGAATCGGTATCGAGAATGTCCAACCTGCCAAAAATATAAATGGCACTCCCATGAGCAAACCAATGCTTTGTGTCATCATTCGGCCGCCACGGTAGGTCTTTACTAATCTGTCGGCTAAAAAGCCACCCGAGATAACTCCCAGTACCGATGCCATTTGTAGGTAGAATGTAGCATTAAGTCCTGCCATTGAAAGGCTCATATTGAATTTATTGTAGAGAAACGAAGGCATCCAAGTCAAGAAAATGCTGGCCACAAAATTTGCTCCCACAAAAACCGCCACCAAAATCCAAACCATTGGTTGGCTGAAAACTTGCTTGATGTTAGCTAAAATATTGCCTTGTTTCAAATCAAGTAATACGTGTGAGCCACCTTCAACTTCCCCGTGTGCTTCTGCTTGTCCACGAACGGGTTCTTTTAGAAAACCAAGAAGCACTACACCGAGTAAAACCCCTAAACCACCGAAAAGATAAAAACTTGTTTGCCAACCATAGTATTGTCCCATGAAACCTGCCACAGTTCCACCCGCAATCGTACCTGCATACACACTTGATTGATGAAACGACATAGCTTTTGAGCGAGTCTCTTTACTGTGATAATCGCTCAGAAGCGACATCGAAGCAGGAAAATAAAATGCTTCGCCGAAACCTTCCAAGGCTCGACAAATAACTAAATGCATATAATCAGTCGAAAGAGCAGTGCCGATAGTAACCAATGACCAAAAAATAAGCCCTCCAATGATAAGTGTTTTACGTGGTAGTTTATCGCCAACGATTCCTGCTATTGCTCCAAAACCCGCATAGACCCACATAAAGGCTGCTCCAACAATACCGAGCTGAATATCGCTCAGTCCCATTTCTTGTTTTAAAAGTGGAAATACAGAAAAGATTGCTTGGCGGTCGGCGTAGTTGAAGAAACAGACAAACCATAACATAAAAACAACCCACCATTTGTAATTTTTGCTCATGTAGTTTTCATTAGTTTCTGCAAAATACTTTGAAAAACTTTATGGTGAAACTTTTTATGTTTTTTCGGATAAAAAATTTAATAATTTAAAGATGAATAAGGTTTAAGTGTAGATTTGTGGCATAAAAAAACGGTTTGAAGATAATCTTCAAACCGTTTTAAAAGACTATTTTTCTATGATTGATTAATGAAAGAAATCTTTCATTTTATCAAAAATACTTCTGTCGTTTTTATCGGCTTTTGGCTGGAAATTAGGCGAATTTCTGAGCTTTTCGAGAATAGCTCTTTCTTCCGAAGTAATCGAAGTTGGCGTAAACAAACTCAAATGCACTAATTGGTCACCAACACCGTAGCTGTTTAGTTCTTTCAAACCTTTGCCTTTCAGACGTAAGATTTCACCCGATTGTGTTCCAGCCTTGATGTTTATTTTTACTTTTCCTCCTACCGTCGGAATTTCAACATCTTTACCCAAAGCGGCATCTGCAAAATTCATGCGTAACTCATAAACAATATTGCTACCATCACGCTTGAGTTCTGGGTGCTCTTCTTCTTCGATGACAATCAATAAATCACCCGCAATTCCGCCACGAGTTGGAACATTACCTTTGCCAGTCATCGAAAGCTGCATTCCTTCGGCTACACCCGCAGGAATTTTGATTGAAAGTAAATCTTCGTTTAGCTGACGGCCTTCTCCAAAACATACATCGCAACGCTCAGTAACTACTTTACCTTCACCTTGACAAGTCGGACACGGACTCGTAGAAACCATCTGCCCGAGCATCGTATTTACAACTTTGCGTACTTGTCCTTGGCCGTTACAGGTTGCACAAGTTTTGAGCGAAGTGCCGTGTTTTGAGCCATTTCCGCTACATGTATTACACGAAACGTAGCGTTTTACTTTTATTTTCTTTTCTACACCATTGGCAATTTCTTCTAAGTCGAGTTTGAGTTTAATTCTCAAATCCGAGCCTTTTCTTACGCTTGGGCCACCGCCACGTCGGCCACCACCGCCACCAAAGAAACTACTAAATGGGCTGTCATCACCGAAAACACTGCCGAAAATATCTTCCATGTTTACGCCCGCACCACCACCGAAGCCACCTGCTCCGCCTACACCTTGATGCCCAAACTGGTCGTAACGTTGACGTTTTTCTGCATCAGATAATACGCCGTAGGCTTCGGCAATTTCTTTAAATTTTTCCTCCGCAGCTTTATCTCCTGGATTTTTATCTGGGTGATACTGAATAGCCAGCTTTCTGTAGGCTTTCTTTAAATCATCTTCTGAAGCATTTTTAGCAACGCCCAGTATTTCGTAATAATCTTTTTTCTGTGCCATATGTCTTTGAGTTCTGAATTTTGAGTTCTAAGCTCTGAGTAGTCTTAGCTAATTCTTTCTTAGCTCATTCAACTCAGAATTCAGAACTTATAACTCAGAATTATTTTATGAACCCACTACCACTTTTGCGTAGCGAATTACTTTATCGTTTAGGTAGTATCCTTTTTCTACTTCATCAATTACTTTGCCTTTGTTTTCATCGCCCGCTGCAAACTGCGTGATGCACTCGTGAAGCTCCACATCAAAATCTTTTCCTTTAGCTTCAATGGCTTTTACGCCTTTGCTGGCCAAGGTTTTTTGGAATTTATTGAAAATCAAGGCAATACCTTCTTTCAATGGTTCTACTTCTGAAACAGTCTCGAATGATTTATTGGCACGCTCGAAATCATCAACAATCGGAATGAGTTCTTTGATTAAGCCTTCTGAGGCATTCTGAATCATTTCGATTTTTTCTTTTGATGTTCGACGACGGAAATTTTCGAAGTCGGCATATAAACGTAAATATTTATCTTTTGCTTCGGCGAGTTGTGCTTCGAGTGATGCCGATACCGATTCTTCTTCTACTATTTCTTCTTGTTCTTCGATAGTTTCTTGTGTTTCAACGGTTGTTTCTTCTGCTATTTGCTCGTTCGTAACTGTCGCTTCTTCTTTATTATCTGCCATTTTGTAATCTATTTTATTTTGTGCAAATTTCGACAATTATTTTGCCAATAAGAAATTTACTGACAAGATGGCAGAAAATAACAATTTTGTTGCTGTTGAAAGATGACATTTCAAAAATGGCACGGTAGTTTGTTGATTTTAACACAGAAAAATTTATTAAAAAACGTAAGGAAATGGAAAGAATTAATGTATCGACTGGAGCAAAGTGGGAAGACATCGTTGGGTATTCACGTGCGGTAAAGATTGGTAATGTAATAGAAGTAACTGGTACGGTGGCTACTGATGGAAGTGGCGAACTTGTAGGCAAAGGTGATGTTTATCTGCAAACGAAATTTATAATTTTGAAAGTTGAGAAAGTGCTTGAGCAGCTCGGTGCTTCGTTGAAAGATGTGGTACGTACACGTATTTTTGCAACGGATATTTCTAAGTGGGAGGAAATCGGAAAGGCTCACGGAGAGTTTTTCGGAACAATAAAACCTTGCACAACAATGGTTCAAGTAAGTGCCTTGATTGGAGCCGACTATTTAGTAGAAATTGAATTTTCGGCAATAGTAGGGGCATAAAATACCAGAGGTTAGATTCAAGATATTTCTACTCTCGTATCTTGAGTCTAACCTCTGGTATTACTACTCTATACCAGACTATTTCTGATGGCATAAGCCACTAAACCCGCCGTATTTTTTAGTCCAAGTTTTTCCATCATTCTTAGGCGATGGCCTTCAACCGTGCGTGGGCTGAGCGATACAATATCACCGATTTCGGCGGTGGTTAGACCCTCGCAGATATGTTTCAACACTTGTATCTCACGCTCCGAAAGGTCAGTTTTATAATTAAATATCTTGCTTTCTTGCTGCGGTTTACGATTCATTTTGCGAAGCATAATTTTGCTCACAAAATCGCTAAAATAGATATCGGTTTCGTTTACTTTTCTGATGGCCTTTTCTACTTCTTCGGGGTCAGTATCTTTCAATAAATAGCCATTTGCTCCGATTTCCATCAGATGTAATACAAATTGGTCTTCGTCTTGCATCGAGAGTATCAAAACCTTCGTATCAGGAAATTGAGCTTTTACGATTTCAGTAGTTTTTATGCCGTCGAGAATAGGCATTTGTAAATCTAAAAGTACTACATCAATGGCCTGATTTTGAAGTTTATCAATAAATTCTTGGCCATTAGTAGCTTCCATAACTACCTCAAAATCAGGTACTTGTTGAAGAATTGAAATCATTCCCTTACGGAATAAATTATGGTCGTCAACGACCGCTAATTGTATCTTTGACATGGCGGTATAGGGTATGAATTTAAAGAAAGCTTCTTTAAACTCTGTTTTTTAAATAGGTATTTCGATGATAGTTTTTGTGCCTTGCCCTATTGCCGATTTTACTTCAATAGTGCCATTAATTACGCTTAGGCGACTTTCCATGTTTCGAAGGCCTAAACCAGATTTGGGGTCGTTGCGTATGGCCGCAAAATCAAAGCCTTTACCATCATCCGTAAAATTAAATATAATCTTATTATTATCTTTAGTTAGTGTCAGCGTAATTTCTTTTGCCTCCGAATGTTTGAGGGCATTATTGACCAACTCTTGAATGAGACGATAGATGGTCAGTTCAATTTTTTTATCGAAACGCTCTTTTGCTGAAATTCCCTCGTGATTAAATGTAAAAGAAGAAGTAGAAGCTAAATGAACTTTTTGGATAAATTCATCGACCGAAAGTATCAAACCAAACTCTTCGAGGGTGCTTGGTACGAGTTCTTTAGAAATTCTGCGTACTTGCCCAATTGATTGTTCGAGTAACTCACGGGTTTGTTTGCCCATTACGGCTAAATCTTCGGCACTATCAAGTTTTCGCAGGAGTTGATTAAAACTCATTTTGGTAACCGAGAGCATCGCCCCAACTTCATCGTGTAGGTCTTTGGCAATTCTGACTCGCTCAACTTCTTGCACTTCAAGGGCTGATTCGAGCATTTGGCGTTGCATTTCGTTTTTTAATTCTTGCATTGCCTTTTGTTGCTCATATTTTTGCTTCAGTTGTTGTTGCTGATAGATAATAACAAAAATTATTAACCCTATTCCCATAAATAATAGGATAGCCATGCCTGAAATTATAAGTACAGAGTTAGAACTATTCAACATTTTGTTTGGTGAATTTACTTGTCCAAAAAGCAATACTAAGTAAAATCATAAAGGTAAAAATAAATAACTGAGTAATATTACCGAAATATAGTCTAAATAGCTCTTTTTGCGTTGTTGTAGAAATTGTATATTGCCAAAATAGGTAAATAAACAGCGTTCCACAGGCAAATATTAGAAAAGCCGCACTAATCCAAAAAGGGGGATGTTTTAAGATATTGGATATTCTTATTTCTGTGATAATAGAATGAAAGTGTAAAAATACGAATGAGATAACCACAGCCTTATTCAGAGTGAAAGAATAACCCGCAACCTCTTCCCAACTGAATCTGAAAATATTGTTTAAGATTGCAATCAAGGTTAAAGTAATAACTACTTTCTGTTTTGTGCGTGAAGATTCTACTATTTTGAAATACAGCCATCCCGTAATTAACATTCCAACCCATTCATTGATATTATGTAGATAGGCGTTGTGTAATCTTGCTGCTGCTGTAACCCATTCGAGTATATCAAAAATGACGTATGTTATCAGGTAAAAGAGTAAAATCTTTAATTCTGAGGTTAGTTTTTGGCGTCCATATACAGCTATTATTATCGGCAACCAAGCTGTAATACTTGCCAATAATGTTAATGGATTTTTTAATGACATACTGATGAATCTTTCCCACATAGATTAAATGATATTAGTTATTCTTCACATTGTTGTGGGCATAGTGGACCATCTGCTAAATAATCGTCATCGCCTCCGTCTTTTATTCCATTTTTATCTTTTACTATTTTTTTGGCATCTTCATCAACCGCAACCAAGATTACGCGTGGATTTCCATCTTCGTCTTCAGCGTGGTAAACTCTAATACCTTTGGTTGTTTTTTTTGAAAGTAATTTTTTTAGTTGGTCGATTCCAAAAAATTCTCCTCTGATAGGCTCTTGGATATTCTCACAGCGTTTACCTTTTAGATAGTTTTCTTGTAAACGAGTTGCTGCTGCAGTTGAAACAAATTGTCCCTCTGTTCCTTTAAATTTTGGAGGCATTATGTTAGAAAGAAGTTTTTACTTTTATTAATAATTAAAACAATAATAGGTACTTTAATAGATAATTACAAATTGCGACACTTTAGTACTGGTGTAATGTATTGATAATGAGTGATTTGTATTTGTTAGTGCGTAAAAATCCCTAATAATTTAAGTAGTTTTACGTTTAATTTGTTTAAAATAAAAACCCCTCAAATCTTTTCAGAATGAGGGGCTTTGTACTGAAGTCAAATTTAACTTAGAAAAAAAAACTATACTTTTTTCACGTTAACTGCATTCAAACCTTTACGGCCATCAACAACGTCGAACTCAACACGGTCGTTTTCACGAACCTTTACGCCGTTTAAGCCCGTCACGTGAAGAAAAATTTCTTGTCCTGAAGCATCATCAACAACAAATCCAAAGCCTTTAGTTTCGTTGAAGAATTTTACTGTACCTGTTTGCATTGAAATAAAATAAATTAAAAGAGTAAATAAATGAAATGCAATGTACGTATTTTTTAAGAAAAAACAAGTTTTCATGAAAAATATTTTTGTACTAAACCAATATTTGATTGTACAAAATCTTAGTGATAATTATTATTTTACTGTTAAACCCTTGACAAACACGAAATTTTCATTAACTTCGTATTCACTTTTTCAAAACAATGCTAAAAACAGGAAGATTTAGATACTTAGTTGAAAACCAACTTTTTGGGGTTTGTTCTCGGCTCGGCGAAAAGCTCAACTTTTCGGCAGGAAGTGTTCGTATATACTTCATTTACGCATCGTTCTTTACATTCGGCTCCCCAATTATCATTTATTTGGTACTCGCTTTTTGGATGGAAGTCCGAAAACACCTTCGCCGCCGACAAAATCCAACCGTTTGGGAGTTTTGAGTTAGTCCATTGTCGATAGACCACAAGTCCATAGCGAATGGCTAAAAGTTTTCTATTGCACTAACTCATTTATGGAAGAAAAGTCCACGGTGAAAGCTATTGGCTATCGCCCGTGGACTATTGACTGTTTAAAACAAAGCTAATTGCTTGTCATCATCTTGACTATCAACGTTTTCAGTGTCAATCTCTGCACTATTATCTTCTGACTGCTCACCGTTGACTGTGGCTTGCGTACTCACAACTACTTCTTCGGGTTTTGGTTCAAGTTGCTTCACCTCCAATATTTCATAAGCATTGATTTTCTGTCCGATTGCTTTCCAGCCGCGTACTTCTACAAACTCATCGACCAAAATTGTTTGAGTTTCGATTGCTGCCTTTTTATCAGCTTTGGTTTTTATTTCAAAACGCGGATACTTATCTAAGCAAGCAGTAAGCAAACGAGAGTTTTTGGTATCCGAAATAAACAAGAATTTCTTATCCATCGTAGTGGTTTCAATCTTGAAACGCTTGATGTAATAAATCTTGTTTTCGCCCTCGTAGTGCAAGCATGAAATTGGTCTTTCGGGGTCGTATTTGGCTACTTTCAGGATATCTTTTTGCTCATAGCGGTTCGTTAGTTCAAAATTCGTGAACTCGTATTGCCCATCTTTATAGATAACTAAAATCTTATCTTCTGAGCCAAAATTACCCAAATATTGGCCGTGTTCGTCACGGTTGAGTTTACCAATTACGGCATCGAACCAAATATCTACACCACCGAGCGTTGATTTACCCGCCGATTTCAATACAATCTTACGTACTGGGAATTTGGTTAGCACATTCCCCATCGAACTACGATTCTTGATAGCAAGTGTCGAGAAATCCCAATCGAATTGTTTTTTCTTGGCCGTTGAATTAGCTGTCAGGTTCACCGCTACGGTTTCGGCTTCGCCATTATCGTTGGCCGTGAAATACAATATTTTTGATTTCGGATTTCCCATCGAAATATCGTATTCTTTATCACGAGTTATACCCGTCACGAAGAAACGTTTGGCGTAAGATGTACCCGATTTTCCATCGAGATAAACCGCATTATAAATTTTACGCTCATCGTTTTTACGGAAAACCGAACAATATATAATGTCTTTTCCTACGAAAACTTTCTCTTGAATTTTGGTAATGACATATTTTCCGTCACGTTTGAAGGCAATAATATCATCGATATCCGAGCAGTCCATTACGTATTCATCTTTTTTCAAGCCGTAGCCAATGAAGCCGCCTTCACGGTCAACATATAGCTTTTGGTTATTGGCTGCTACAACCGTTGCTTGTACTGATTCAAACTGGCGGATTTCAGTTTTACGCTCACGGCCTTTGCCGTATTTTTTCAATAATTCTTTGTAGAAGGCAATCGTGTAGCGAACAATATTGGCGAGGTTATCTTCTACTTCGGCTAACTCATCGAGCAAGCGTTTCATCAATTCGTCAGCCTTGAATGAATCGTATTTTGAGATACGCTTGATTCGGATTTCGAGCAAACGAAGCAAATCGTCTTCTACGATTTCACGGTAAAAGTCGGCTTTGTAAGGCTCTAAACCTTTATCAACCGTTGCCACAACTTGCTCGAAAGTTGTACATTCTTCAATATCACGGTAGATTTTGTTTTCGATGAAAATCTTTTCGAGCGAGCTATAAAGTAATTTTTCTTTCAGCTCGTGACGCTTTATTTCGAGTTCACGTTGAAGTAAATGCTTGGTTTGTTCCGTACATTCTTTCAAAATATCGCTGACCGTCACGAAATGCGGCTTATTGTCAATGATGATGCACGCATTTGGCGAAATAGAGTTTTCACACTCCGTAAATGCAAAAAGTGCATCAATCGTAATATCGGGCGAAGTATTTGGGGCGAGATGAATGATGATTGAAACATCTTTCGCCGTATTATCTTCAACTTTTTTGATTTTTATTTTTCCTGCATCATTGGCTTTTATTATAGAGTCAATGAGTGTAGCGGTGGTTGTACTAAACGGAATTTCCTGAATTTCGAGCGTTTTTTTGTCGATTTCGGCAATTTTTGCACGAACTTTTATTTTTCCGCCACGTCCACCATCGTTGTAGTTAGTTACATCAACCAATCCGCCCGTCAAGAAATCGGGGTAAAGTTGGAAAGGCTCTTTTTTCAAGTAAGCAATTGATGCTTCGCACAATTCAATGAAATTATGGGGCATCACTTTGGTCGAAAGCCCTACGGCAATACCTTCAACACCCTGAGCGAGTAGGAGCGGAAACTTAGCTGGTAGATTGACAGGCTCACGCTTACGGCCATCATACGACATCTGCCATTCGGTAGTATCTTCGTTGAAAAGTACATCGTTGGCAAACTTCGATAAACGCACTTCAATATAGCGTGGAGCTGCCGCACCATCGCCCGTACGGACATCGCCCCAGTTTCCTTGTGTATCGAGCAATAGGTTTTTTTGCCCCATCGATACGATGGCATCACCGATAGAAGCATCACCGTGTGGGTGATATTGCATACTCGAACCAATCACGTTGGCTACTTTATTGAAGCGTCCGTCGTCCATTTCTTTAAGGGCGTGCATGATACGGCGTTGAACGGGCTTCAAACCATCTTCGATGGCAGGCACGGCACGTTCGAGGATTACATACGATGCATAGTCGAGAAACCAAGTCTCAAACATATCGTCAATCACTTCTTTTTTTTGTAGAGGGTCGTATTTGGAAGTTTCGTCACTCATAGTAGTCTGTTAGCGAAAGCATAATAATATAGGGCAAATATAGTGAAAATGGTATTATTTATTGGGTTTTTGATAATATGAGTTTTTTATTTAGAAATATTCTAAATAAATCCTTGCACATTAAAATTTCGTATTTACCTTTGTGGTGTTATTTAGAATTGGTCTAAACAAAAATAAGAAAACTTTTATGAAGTCTTTAATTAATACAATTTTACTTTCTCAGTTGGTGATTTTTGCAGCTTTTGGACAGAAGGCAGCCATCAATGGGAAAGTTATAGATGGAGCGAAACAAGCGATTGTGGGAGCGAGTGTTACGTTGAAAGGAACGGTCAGAGGTGTGCAGTCTAATACAACAGGTGAATATATAATCAAGGGGTTAAAAGCAGGAAACTATACGGTTGTGGTTTCAAGTGTTGGATTAAAAAGTAAGGAATTGAGTTTTATACTTCAAGAAAACGAAGTAAAAAGTCTTGATTTTGAATTAGAAGATGAAACTTACACCTTGAAAGACATTCAAGTTGTGGCGAGTCGTGGCGTGAGAGGAAACGAATATTTGGGTGAGGTTGATGGCTATTCGATTAATGCAACGAAGAAAAATGAAGTAATTAAACTCGATAACATTAATGCCAATTTGGCAATGAATAACAGCCGTCAGATTTTTAGTCGAACACCGGGCATTTCGGTGTGGGAAAATGATGGTTCGGGAATTCAGTTGGGAGTAGCATCTCGTGGTTTGAGTCCCAATCGTTCGTGGGAATTTAATGTAAGAATGAACGGTTATGACATCACGCCCGACCCAATGGGTTATCCAGAAGCCTATTACACACCGCCAATGGAAGTAGTTGACCGCATCGAAATTGTCCGTGGAGCTTCTTCTTTGCAATACGGCCCACAATTTGGTGGCTTGATGAATTTCGTACTTCGTAAACCAGATATTTCTACACGAATTACGGTAGAATCTCAGAATACAACTGGTAGTAATGGCTTATTCAGTACATTTAATTACATCGGTGGAACTGAAGGACGTTTAAGTTATACGGCTTATTACCAAAAACGTTTTGGTAATGGTTGGAGAGATAATAGCTATTACAATACCGACCACGCTCACGCTGAATTGAGTTATGCCATCACGAATAAATTCAAAATAGGAGCAGAGGCTACTTATATGACTTACAAAAGCCAACAAGCAGGTGGCTTGACCGATGCTCAGTTTGCCCAAGACGCCCGTCAAAGTGTGCGTAGTCGAAATTGGTTCAGTACGCCTTGGTTGGTGCCTTCGCTTTCGGCCGAGTATGTTTTTAGTGAAAAAACAAAAGTAAGCTGGAAAGCCTTCGGCGTGATTGCCGAGCGTAGTAGCGTTGGGAATGTGGCGGCCATCACAACGGTTGATAATCTTACTTCAAACCGCCAAGTGGATAGAGATTACTATAATAATTATGGTTCAGAATTACGCTTCATCACCGACTATAAATTTTTTGGATTAACTAATACGCTTGCTACTGGATTGAGGTATTATAACGGTAATATTGACCGTAAACAACAAGGAAAAGGTACAACGAGCCAAGATATGGAATTTGGTATCGAAGGCGAATATCCACGTGATTTAGATTTTAATAATATCAATAAAGCTGCTTATTTTGAGAATATTTTCCGCGTCAGTAAGAAGTTTTTAGTTACTGCTGGTGCAAGAATTGAAAATATCAGCTCAACCATGCAAGGTCGTTTTAGCCTCTCAAATGGTGTTGCTAATAATTTAACCCCAACTACTCGAAATCGTAGTTTCTTACTCTTTGGTGGAGGGGCAGAATACCATCTGACGGAGCAAACAGAGTTTTATAGCAATATCTCACAGGCATATCGCCCAGTATTGATTTCTGACCTTACGCCTCCTGCTACAACGGATGTGATTGACGAAAATCTGCAAGATGCCCGTGGCTATAATTTTGATTTCGGATACCGTGGGAAAGTAGCTAACTACTTAAATTTCGATGTTGATTATTTCTATGTAAATTACAATAATCGAATCGGGACCATCACGCAGACAAATACAGCTAACCAACGTTATCAATTCCGCACCAATTTGGGGCGTTCGGTAAGCCAAGGTTTTGAAGGTTACATTGAGTTTGACCCTGTAACGGCTTTCTTTAAAAAATCTAAAATTGGATATGTGAGTGTGTTTGCTTCCATTGCTTATATAGATGCTACTTACCGTGATTTCAAGACGACTTCGGTAGTGAATGGACAAATAGTAGAAGGTAATCTTTCGGGAAAGAGAGTGGAGAATGCTCCTCGAAAAATCAATCGTTTTGGGGTTACTTACACTAAGAAGGGCTTCTCAATTACTTGGCAGATGAGCGATATTGGCAAAGCTTATGCTGATGCTTCAAATACCGAAGTTGCTAATGCTGCTGCCACTACGGGTGTGATTCCAGCTTACACAGTGCAAGACCTTTCGGCAAGTTTCAAATTCTTGAAGCACTATAATGTTAAAGCAGGGGTAAATAACCTAACTGATGAAAGATACTTTACACGCCGAGCGGGAGGATACCCAGGCCCAGGAATTTTACCAGCCGATGGTCGTACATTCTACGTTTCAGCAGGATTTAAGTTTTAAAATATCGTATTCCGAAGAGGGGAATCTTTAAGAAACCCCTTCTTTTTTAGTTCATTATTTGTAATTAGTCTAAATAAAAATTGTAATTTTCCAAAGAAAACTATGAAAAATACCTTACTCATATCTGTCATACTATTCCTTAGTAATTGGACTTTTGGTCAATCTGGAAATTTGATTGGAACTGTCAGTAATAATGAAGGGCAAGCAGCTCCTTATGTTTCGGTTCAATTAAAAGAAATAAAAAAAGGTACGACGTCAAACGAAAAGGGGGAGTTTACTCTTTCAAATCTCAAAGGTGGAAATTATACTTTAGTAGCTTCTTTTGTTGGATATAAAACGTTAGAACAAAAAATAAGAATAGAAGAAGGAAAAACGCTTAGTCTTTCACTTGAATTATTTGAAAATGCCGAAATGTTGAAAGAAATCGTTATTTCGGGGACTTATATCGCAAACCGCACGGCTACGTTAGGAAAAGCTAATATCCGTCCACTTGATTTGCCACAAAGTACGGCCGTAGTAAGCAGTACAGTTATTGCCGACCAACAAGCAGTCAGACTCGGAGATGTGGTGAAGAATGTGAGTGGGGTTTCGCTTACGGAAACACGTGGCGGCGTTGCCGAAACTTTCTCTTCTCGTGGATATAGTGTTGGTATTGCTGGAGCAGGAGGTAGCATTTTTAAAAATGGAACCATCAGCAATACCATGGGTTTTCCTGATGCCAGTACATTGGAGTCGGTGGAAGTCATGAAAGGAAGTTCAGCACTTTTATACGGAAATGTTTCGGGCGGTGTAATTATCAATATGGTTACTAAAAAACCTCGTTTCGATTGGGGCGGACAAGCGTCAATGCTTGTTGGAAGCTATAACCAGTATAAACCAACCATTGATGTGTATGGGCCAATCAGTAAAAAATTGGCTTTTAGAGTCGTAGGCACTTATGAAAATGCACAAAGTTATCGTGATGTTGTGAAAACAAACAGAGTGTATGTTACGCCTTCATTATTATATAAAATTAGTGATAAAACAGAAGTTTTATTGCAGGCTGATTATTTGAAAAGTAATATCGTACCAGATGCTGGGGTAGGTACGCCAAATAGTAGAATTACAATTGCAGCGTTGCCAGATGCTCCAAGAAATCGTTTTATTAATACTTCATGGGCCTATAACCATACTAAACAAACAGCTGGATTTTTAACAATCAACCACCGTTTCAATAACAACTGGAAACTTACAGCCATTGGCTCGGTGCAAGATACACGCGTAAATGGTTTTGGGGCAGGAGTACCAAGTGCAATAGCCATAAATGGCGATTATACGCGTGTATTGAGTGCCGTAAATACTGCTGAGAAAGATTATACTGCTCAAGTAAATTTGAACGGAAGCTTTAAAACTGGAAAACTCAGCCACCAATTATTAGTTGGAGCCGATTTCCTAAGAATTGAGAATGTGAGCCATACTTTTAAATTCACATCAGCTGCTGGGGTAGTAGGTACTGCTTATGATAAAATTAATATTTTCGACCCTACGAAATATGTGGCTCGTACAGATATTCCTACCATTGCGGATACTGCTCGCACGACTACACCTCAAAATCGTTATGGTATTTATGTGCAGGATTTAATTGCCATCAGTTCTAAGTTTAAAGTTTTGGCTGGTTTGAGATATTCTTACCAAACGGCCTTCCAATCAACCATCTTAAATCTTGAAAAAAATGTTTCAAGACGTGGTACAACTGCCGATAAATCTGATGCTGCCTTTTCTCCAAAATTGGCTTTGATTTATCAGCCATTTCACACAACCTCTATCTATACTTCTTACAGCAATAACTTTACTATCAATACAGGTACTGATATTAATGGCGATGCTCTGAAACCATCAATCATTGACCAATACGAAGTGGGGGTAAAAAATGAGTTTTTAGATGGAAAATTATCGGTTAATGCAAGTGTCTATAAAATTATCAATAGTAATTTTGCTCAAACAGCTCTTTTCGATAAAAACGGTAATCCAAATACAAATACTACTATTAGAGAGTTATCGGGTGAGACAACCAGCGATGGTTTTGAAATTGATTTCAGCGGAGTATTATCGAAAAACTTTTATTTTTTGCTTGGTTATGGCCATAACTTCATGCGTTATACCAATACAACGGGTGTGGTGGGTTCGCAAGTTGAGGGAGAGCAGCTTATCAGAAACCCAAGAAATACGGCCAACGGTTCGTTATTCTATACATTCGATAAAACTAAACTAAAAGGGTTAAAATTGGGTATTACAGCGTTCTACACAGGTAAGCGTTTTGCAGGAAATAATAACGTAATAGGCTTAAATGGTGGTTTAAATAATACAACTGCTGCTTTGAGTGCTTATAATGCTTTGATTCCGTTAACGGCCTTTACTACCACTGATATTTCGGCAGGATACACTTTTGGTAAAATCTCTGTTCTTGCCAAAGTTTCAAATGTTTTCAATACCATGAATTACATCGTGCATGACCGCTATAGCATCAATCCGATTGCTCCACGTCAGTTTGCAACTACTTTGAGCTACAAGTTTTAAATAGAAGATAAGTATCGAACTATACGATTTCGATGTAAAAGTTATTTGGTAAACACATTAAAACAATTCAAAAATGTTAAAATTATTAGTGCCCATTAACCTATTCTTTGTAGGAATCTTTGGCTTTTCTTTCATCAATAGCCAAGAAGAAAGCCACGAAATGACTATCTGTAAAACTGTTGATGTATCAGTTAATAAAGGTGGTATGATTGCAAGTAACTTTGGAGATTCACCTATTGAAATAGACCCTAACAAATCTTATACTTTACCAACATTGGCCAAAAACAATAAAGGAGAAGTGGTTTTATATTGGACAGAAAAAGACCCTCAAAACCAAGTTGCTTTATATTTTGCCACCTCGAAAGATGGTAAAACTTATGGTGAGAAGAAATTGGTTTTTGCTGATGCAGGTTTAGGCAATGGCCGCTTGGCTCGCCCTAAGCTTCTTTTTAAGAAAAATGGAGAAATGGTTGCAGTTTTTTCTTACCGTGCAGGTGGAGCTATGCCTCCGAGAGAGGTCCGACCGACAGCTCAACCACAAGAAGCCAATCATACTAACCATAATGCACCTACTCCACAACAAGCACCAGCAGCCAGACCAAAACGCAGTTCGGAAATAAGATTTACGGTTTCAAAAGATGGAGGAAATACCTGGTCAACACCAACTTCGGTTGATACCGATACAACAAAACTTACACGTGGTTTCTTTGATGCAGTGGTATTGCCCAATGATGAAGTGGCGGTAGCTTATTTGAAAGATGTAAAAGGTAGTACAAAGTTTGAAGAGCGTGATTTACGTTTGGTAATTACAAAAAATGGCGTTTTTCAACCTGAACGATTAATTGACCCAGTTGTTTGTGATTGTTGTAATATCAGTATGGTTGTGGATGAAGCAGGGGCTTTACACATGGTCTATCGAGATAATAACAACGATATTCGAGATATGGCACATATTGTTTCGAAAGATAATGGAGCAACATTTTCTGCACCAAAAACTTTGTATGCCGATAAATGGGAAATTAAAGGTTGCCCACATTCGGGAGCTACTTCAGCTTCTACCAAAACCGCCCAATTTATTACGTGGTTTTCTGGTACACAGAATGGACAATCAGGTGTTCGTTTGACCAATGCTTCGGGTAAATTATTAAAAGTGTTAGATGCTTCGGCAAAGAATGCCTCTATTGCGGCGGATGATAAAACGGCTGTTTGGGTTTGGGAACAAACTGCCGAAAACGGCCCAAGTAATATCTTTTACAGTAAAGTAGTCAATGGGAAATTACTTGATAATCAGAAAGTTGCTTCATCAGATTTTGGACAAAATGCCAGCACTTTAGTAGTGAATGGAAAGATTTTAGTAGCTTATGAAGTTTTGAAAGCCGATAAAAAAACTGTGTTTGCGACTAAGTTTGTGGAGTGATGGATATGAAGAAGTAAAAAGAGGCTTATTTCTCACCGAAATAAGCCTCTTTTATTCTATCAATTAGCTAATTACTTCATTGCTGCTTCAAAGTTTTCGCTTACTTTTTTCCAGTTAACAACATTCCAGAAAGCGGCTACGTAATCAGCACGTTTGTTTTGGTATTTTAAGTAATAAGCGTGTTCCCAAACATCAAGAGCTAAAATCGGCGTTCCTTTGTCGGTTGCTACGTCCATTAATGGATTATCTTGGTTGGCAGTCGAAACGATTTTCAACTTCTTATCTGGTGTAACGATTAACCAAGCCCAACCTGAACCAAAACGAGTAGTTGCGGCCTTGCCAAACTCTTCTTTCATTTTATCGAAACCACCGAAAGTTGCTGTGATGGCATCAGAAAGTTTACCAGTAGGCATTCCTCCAGCGTTTGGTGCCATGATTTGCCAGAAAAATGTATGATTCCAGTGACCACCACCATTATTTCTTACCGCAACAGGGTATTTGCTGATATTGCTCAATAACTGGTCGATTGAAAGTTTTTCCATATCAGTTCCAGCAATGGCTTTGTTGAGGTTATCGACATACGCTTTGTGGTGACGGTCGTGGTGAATTTCCATCGTCATTTTGTCGATATGTGGCTCAAGGGCATCGTTGGCGTAGGGGAGTGGAGCAAGGGTGTGCATTCCGTCGAAAAAGACTGGTTTACTTGCAAAAACATCGCCTAATTTAAAAGCGAAAGTACTTGCTATAAAGGTTTTGATGAAATCTTTTCTGTTCATGATTTTGGATATAAAGATTTAAGAGTATGTTTAAAAATATAATATTGTCAAAGCTTGATACGGTTTAGAATAATTTGGCAATTAGTCCAAAGAATCCAATTTTCAGAACTTTTAGTTGTTTTTTCATAGTCTTTAGCGTGCCTT
>JACCDW011911017.1_pt1 | contig 39612 bp, 49 predicted proteins | sample 7449781 | NCBI WGS metagenome assembly JACCDW01 (sample SAMN15323449, study PRJNA562643) | freshwater metagenome | isolation source: river surface water | place: USA:Blue River Watershed | collected 2017-08-18 | reverse complement strand
ATCAAAAGAAAAATGTATGTCATCATATGCGGATTTTAATTATAGGATTTTATTACCTACAAATGAATTATATGTAGGACTAAGTGATTCTGATAAAATTATATCTTTATTTAGTTCAAAGTATAATATGTATAATATTACTAAGATTACAGATATTAAGCGTGGAGAAATATCTGTAAATACATATGAACGTGGTAGTTCTCGTACAGGATTCTATTATGCAATATTTACAGTTTATTATAAAAAATTAGAAGATAATAAATAAAAATGTTTGGTCCAGAGATACTTACAATCGGTTCAGAAATAACTCTGGCTCTCTATCCAATTCTTATAAAAGTCGCAGACCAAAATCTATTTAGACAGCTCACAGCCAGATTCGCCACATTCTTCGCAGCAGCAGTTGCATTCGCAGTCGCAACAGGTGCAACCAAACAGTTAACAGCAGTATTATTAAACCCCGCTATAACAATTGGGCTTGGTCTCATATATGTTCTACATGTAGCAAGCAGCTACTTCGCATTCAAAGAACTTGATGCAGGTACAGCAATGTCCCTATTCTATACATATCCCTTCTGGAATCTCCTTGCAGGTTTCTTCCTTTTTGGCGAGTCCATTTCAATTACATCTATCATATTATTAATAATAAGTCTTATTGGTGTATATTTAGTTAGTAAGACACCTTCTTCGCAGGAAAAAGAAGGGTTTACAACTGCTGACCAGAAGCCAGCATCCTGGCAAGGAATACTGTCTGGTCTCCTGTCTGCCTTGACAGAAACTGCTGTGTTCGCTGCCATGCGTCTCCTGTCTGTCAAAGAACCTGCCTCTCCTGCTGCATTCATTGCAGGTCATTCTGCTATTGGTACTATACTGGCTGCTCTAGCCTCTATCTTCATACCTCAAGCAAAACAAGCTGTATCATCAGGTACATCCTATAAATGGGTTCAAATGATACTATTTAATGCAATAATTGGATTTGGAGGCTATGCTCTACGAATGTATGTAATACCACGTCTAACTACTGCATCATTTAGCATTCTATCTGTTATTGGTGCAGCAGCTGCATTCTTTTGGGGATGGCTATACGCAGAGGAAATCCCTACAATGGAAAAATTGATTGGAGCTGCATTAATTACTGGTGCAGGCGCATTCACAACAACTGCAAATATATAATAGATATGTCACTGACACCCAAACGTTTATTCAATAAAATAGTGAAAGCTATACCCACAGGTATCTTTAAACATAAAGAGTCGATTAATGAGGCTGCAATAGATATATATTTAACGGCAACAGGAGTACGGCCAGCATGTATACCCTTTGATGGTGAAGTGCGATATGATGGCGTGGGGTCAAGTCAAATGGTTGAACGCATTTTAAAGAATCCTGCTATGCTTGATAAATTACGCGAAATAGATGGAATTGAAGTATTAATCGGTCCATACTATGATACTGGCACTGCTATTGTTGTAATCAATAAGAAATCAACTGCTGCCTATAAAATTATAGAACAATTGGATAAAATCGCGGCGAAGTATGGTGACCATCGTAGTTCAGCACCAGGTATACATGTATTAATGGGTAAATTATTAGGTTATGTCTGTCCAATTGATTTGAAAGATATATATAAACAGAAACAAGTTTATTCAATAGAATATACAATTGATAATAGAACTCATATGGAAGTATGGTGTCCAATTGAAAAGAAGCATATGAATAAGGCATTAGAATTACTGGAAAAAATGAATTCGGTTCTATTACCATTAGATAAGGTTGCAACATTAAATATACAGATTACAAAGGTTTAATTAACATTTTCTATTAGCCCAAGATGCACGAATAGCTGCACGACGCTCTTCTACACTTGGTTGTTTAAATTCTGGCTCTGATGGTGGTGTTATAGGTATAGAATGTTCTGTAGGAATTGGCATAATAGGAATTACCTTTTGCTTGGGTTCTTCATGGCCTACCATTATATTTACTTCAACCTCTCCATTAAATCGTGCAATATTTGCAGGTTTCACATCTGTAACAAATCCATATACAGTCATATCAAGTTCGGCCAAATGCAACTGAATAGCAGATTCCTTTTTAATGCATCCATACATTGTTAGCGCCGTCTCAAACATCTCCTTTGTCTCACTTGAATAAATCGCAGACCCTACATCCATTAATACAATATCAATAGATGTTGCACTAGGGATATCCTCATCATAAATAGATAGTGATACTGTATTCAAATCGCCAGCATCATAACCAGCCGATTCAATCATCCATGATGGACCATAAATTAGATCAGTATCATCTGTATGATATCCTCCAATGCGTACAGGGATTGTATAGAGTCCATATGGACATCCCATGAAATTCAATGATACAATGAGACCTCCACCATCAACATCCATACGTTCAGCAAATCGCATAAATTCCTTGCGATGTACATAGATTATATCAGTTGCTTCAGGTTGCGACACCCATTCATATGACAGTGGTGCATATGAATATGGCAAAATACAGCATGGACGTTCTGATGACATTATATACTTCTCTATAACCAATATATTGGACTGCAATGGATTCAATTTTATATGTGTATATGCTAAGCAAATAATTTCCTGGAATTCTATAAAATGGTATGCTATTGTCTATTCAGGGGCTTCAAATGCTGTAAACGTAATTCAGGTCCATCTATGCATGATATAATTGAAGAAACACATGAACTAACAGAATATCAAAAGAATCTTCTTAAACGACGCTATTTAGATACACTAGATGAATTCAATGTTCGCTGTAGTTATTATTCCTGGCTATTTCATTGCTCACGTATTATTGTAACTGTCGGTTCCTTACTAGTCCCAGCACTATTATCAGTACAATATTCTGATTCTACTGTCATTAATACAAAATCAATTGAAGTACAAGTTTATTGGGTTACATGGGGGATTTCATTACTTGTAACAATTAGTAATGGAATCCTTACATTATTTAAGATAGATAAGAAGTATTACTTCCTGCATACAACATTTGAACAATTGAAGAGTGAGGGTTGGCAGTACTTAGAACTCACAGGGCGTTATTCAGGTATTCTAAATAAACATAAAAGACGCCCAACACATGCAAATCAATTCCTATATTTCTGTTATGCAATTGAGAAAATTAAAATGAAACAGGTTGAAGAGGAGTATTTCAAATTATCTGAACCAACTGCTCATGCAAAGTTATCAGGTTCACCTGCTGCTGCATCACCAAATCAAGATGATAAAAAAGAACAGAATGATTTAGCACCACCACTACCTTCCAATGTTTTTTCACCACAACTGAAAAGCCCAGGCTCCACTAATAATATGCAATTACCACCTATTGATGAAAATGTCTTCTCTGAAAATATCAATACAGATAGTTTAACACCGCCTGAACCTGTTTCATCAATGGCACAAGAATATGAAACTCCACAAAAAAGACGTATAAATACATTAATTACTGCAATGAAAAACAGTACAATTGGGATTTTACAATCAAATCAGGATAAATTGCCCCAAGATAAATCGCCTCAAGATATAAATTTATATCCACCAACCCCTAAATATAACCCCATAAAACGTAATGATTCTATATATATTGATATGTCAGGTAATGATTCTGTAGTGTCTTCCAAGAAACGTTCAACAATATTATCACCAATTCAACAATCTATTGCAGATAGTACAGATAATATTGACTATATTGATTCTGAAGATGATGATAAAAATTCCATACATTCAATATCACCATGATATTAATTAAATTATAATTAACAATTAAATGATAAATAGGAGATGTCAATGTGACCCTGAATGCAAAAAACATCCTATAGATGGTCAACCTTTTTGTAAAGAGCATTCACAAAAATGTAATAGAATTTCTCCTAGATCAGGATATGAATTTAAGTTTGATCCCGATTTTTATAATAAAAATGAAAAACGTATAAAGTATATTAATTGTTATGGATATGCTTCAGGTCATACTACTCCTGATAAGAAGCTAACACAACAACCAGGTTATGCAGCAGGTTATTCACGATTTGGAGAAGTAAAACAGGCTTCATCTGAACATACCTGTGCTGATATTACTGCACGTATGTTTGGTGACATGCCCTCCATTGTTGGACCTGTTGCATTCACTGATAAATGTCCTCCAAAAACATCCAAAATTGCTCTTGTTGTTGACCCGTCAGCCGATTATCATTATTATAGACAAGATTCAAATGGTTGGTGGTCTCATAAACCAGGTAGTACAGCTGTAACAAATGTTGATGCTGCTGGTTCAAAAATATGGGACCCATTACTTGCATCACGATTCTATCCTGATAATAATCAACCACTCAATTATTCCTCTTCATGTGGCTATATGTGTGTACAACGTGATCATCCACCACGTATCAGCGGTGGTAAAAAGAAAACATTAAGAAGAAAAAAACGTAAAACACGTCGCGTTAGAAGATAATATTTATATATAATAAATGCCTAATAAAACCATAACTATGAAAATGAAACAACAAGAAGGACCTAATTGGTGTTATTCATCAGTTATACAGGCAATTGTTCGATATTATAATAAAATACCAACTAATACACGACTTAATCAACGAAATATTGCAACTTTAGTTGCAGAGAATAGATGTATTAATGGTATGCAAGACCCATATTATTTTTTAAATAGACGCGGATATATTGCTGGTATATATAAAAAATCATTAACTTGGAAGGTAATTACAGAAGAAATTGATAAAGGACATCCAATAATATTATTAGTTGGAAAACATTATATAATCCTTAATGGATATAATGGCAGTAGTTCACACGACCGTTATAGAGAATTATATTTTTTGGACCCACTAAAACCAGAAGGTACAACTGTTACAGTAAAAGGTACAGACTTTAGTAATTATGGATTTCCTACAGATTATAAACATACTGGATTAGAGTCATATGAAATACAACAAGGATATATTTTAACACAATCACCATTATAACCATCATCATCACTATAAAATATAATATAAATATAAATATTTAATATATTTATATTATATTTATGTGCAAGTCTATTTCACTAAAGGCCATTGCATATATAGCATATTGCATGAATTACATGCTAAATTAATCGCATCTTCTGTATCATATATTTGTAGGGTTCCCTTACCACATGCAATACATAAATCATCCTCCTTTGCATTTATTTTCATCTGCGGTGGAGATTCTTCTTTCGGTGTTTCAACTGGAGCAGCTGGCATAACTGGCTTTTCAGAAGTATATGATTTATAAATTTTCCATCCTACAAAAATCACTACTACAGCTACAATATATGGTAATAGCGAATATAATGTATCCGTAAAACTCATTATATCATGAATTATATATCATATTTAAGTGCAATATTATCTTTTAATTATATGATGTATCCCATTAGATGTATTAAATAACTTCTTCAATAATTCAAACGCTTTCACTGGATTGAATTCTGGATTACAACAAAATATATCTATATAACATGAATTATATTCTGGATATGTATGAATCGTTAAATGACTTTCTGACAATACATATGCATATGTATATCCAATTGGTTCAAATTGATGACCAGCCTCATTCACAACAGTTAGATTTAATTCGCTAATGATATTATTTAGAATCGGTTTACATAAATCTATATAGCTTAGTAGTTCCACATTAGAAATGTCATATAGATTTATAATAAGATGTAATCCAACCGAATGATTCATTTAATAATTAAACCAGCCTATCTCCATTAATTATTATATTTTTCACTTAAGTGCGACCACGCTCCTTTTCATAGTATTCAATAATACGATTATTAGGGTCCCATTCCTTTAATGCATGATATACATCATATCTATCATGTGGATTAATTATTAATAATTTCTTAATAATATCCTTCATTTGTTTTAGATTTGCACCACGTTCCACAACTTTTCCATTAGGACCAATTAATATCTGTTTAAGAATTGCTACCAGAATCCCACCAACAGACCAAGCATCATATTTTGACCAATATTTCGACCAAAAACCAGCAAAATCCCTCGCACCAAAACTCTTACTATTATGCAAAAACGTTGTAGAACTTTCTATTTGTTCCTTCAATGTAACACCCAATATAGAACGTGCATTAATTGCAGACTGTTTATGGTTCAATAGATGCTCTATCTTCCCTTCAGCACTCTTCAATGCCCACCAATTATATTCTGGCGGCTCCTGTGTGTAATCAGGGTCATATTCATGTATCATCTCCTTCTCAAGCTTCTTCATATCATCATTATACTTGACTGAAATTCCAAAATCAATAATACGTGCTACATTATATCTATCTATCAATACATTTCCCCTATGCAAATCACGATGCACTATCCCATTAATTGTTAATAGAAATACACCTTCCAATAAATGTTTACCAAATGACCAATACATATTTGAATCCTTCATACGTCCCAAATCCACCTGTACAAGAGATTCGCCACCATATGTTAATGAAAGCAAAGTAAGTTTGTTTAATGGCACTTCATCAATTATATCACAATCATCAATATCTTCCTCAGTTTGTTTCTTTGCAACATCACAATCTGCAATAACAGGTAAAAAGTAATTTTGCCATAATCCAATTTCCTTCACAATTTTACCCATTTCTAACTCCCTTGTTGCATCCTTTTTTAGCGATACTTTGGAGATTTCTCCGGTAATTCTATATGGATTCTTTTGTTCATCTTTCGGTTTACATAGCAATGGTGGTCTGAAAACACATCCGTATGAACCTTTTCCTAATAAACTACCACCTTGCATACACTGTTGCATTCTAATTATTTCTACATTCGTTTTATTAACTCTCAATGTGACACTCACCTTATATTGAAATAGCCCTAGAATAACAAGTAAGACGCCTCGAATGAATTGGTTACAAATTACACTCTGGTTTAGTATCATTTTCCTCTCTTCATTCCTAATTCTAGCATGGTTCCCACCGTTAAGACGTCAAATTGAAAATTTCACTAGCGGTATTTCCATTGGCGATAGTGCCTTCTGGGCACGTTTTATGCCTCGTCGCGGTGATATAAGTATAGACCCTGCTGAAGAGGAGACTGGATATCGTAGAGACCCTCGTTATTTTGCAGGCTATACAGATATCCAACGTCTTGGTGTACAGCATGATTTCTGTCGTACTATTGTACCTGTTAATGGAGATGACCAAGATGCATTCGTTGCATGTGCACTAGCTGGTACTGATGGTCTCTCATCCATATCATATAGAACTCATACAGTTAGACAGGGTTTAGTCAGAACACGTGATGATTATATGCGTGATGTAAATGATGATGGACGCGCGGAATATTGCAGTATTATCCCACACTCTGGAAAATCCGCTGAAATTGTCTGTTATAAGGCAGGTGAAACATCATTCTCGAAAAATACTATAACAGATAGCGACCCTCCAGAAGAATTCAAAACCCTATTATCATTCTATGACGGTGCTCTAGTATGGCTAAGAATGCGCGATGATTTAGCTGATTATGCACAGACAGCAGCAATTTCTAGAGCAGGTAAAATAGAAACCCTCGAATATATTCCTAAAGAGGAACCAACAAGCGGCATTCAATTCAATGGTGCTGACCAATTTCTACGTTTGGGTGAAGCACCTGGTACATATGAATTTAATTCTAAAATCCCTCTACGTTTCATGCGCGCAGTATCAGTATGGGTCTATTTCGATGAATTCACTAATAATGCACATATATTCGATTTTGGCAATGGACCAGGAAAGGATAATGTATTCTTAGGAATAATTAGTCGTGGTTCTTCTACACAGGAGATAAAACCATTATTATGTGGTGATGAATCTACAATACCAGAATGGCCTAATGATACGACAAAAACTCTCGAAAATACACAGTATTTATCACCACAGGACGCAGCTTCTAAGCAGCAGGGAAACAGCTGTCCAAACCCTGAGATTACAGGCAGGAAGATGCCAGTTTTACAGCCAGCAACCATGCCTGTCGGCATAGCTAATGCAGCAGATATGATTTATGAAGTATGGGATGCAAAAGACAGGAAAATGAGAATTACTGTACCAGCAGCAATACCATTAAAACGTTGGACTCACATAGCTATTACAGCACTCAATACAGATGCATTAAGACCAGATATAGGGGTATATATTAATGGTGAAATAAAGCACAAAGAACCATCAGGGCATTTACCACAGAGTTCTACAACTACAAAGAATTATATTGGGAAATCCAATTGGATGGACAACTTTTCACAATATAATAACAAGGATGAATTATTTAAGGGTTCATTATTTGATTTCAGAATGTATGCAATACCTATGACAGCCGAAAAAATAAAGGACACTGTAATATGGGGGAAAAAACAATTAGGTCAATAATGGAATCTCTACAGAGCACATTGCCTTGAAATTATCTGCAATGGGACTATTTAGAATAGCAATTTGTTTTTGAATAGTATCTCTCATATCATACATACTTTTATCAACAAAATTCTTTGGTCCAGCTTGTGCAATATGTGTATTTATTTCATCAAGATTTTTCTTTAATGTATTAATATTAGGACATAACATCATTTTATTAAATTCAATATCTCGTGATTGTACAGTTTTCAATACATTTTTATTGGGTACATAATCAAGAATACGTTTAATATTCTCCTTTGGAGAACCCATCCTTTGACTTATTGCTTGGGGTTTTAATCCAATTTTTACAGCTTCTAAATCAATTTCGGTTGCTCTCTTTGCAAGTAACATTAATTTAATATAATCATCATATGATAAATCTTCTTCAGGTTTCGTTGCAAATCCTTCTAGTACTTTCATACCCAGTAAAATAGAAATACATAGTATTAATGCAGCAATAATTAATGTATTTATTTTCATTTAATATATAATAATATTAAATGAGAAGACAAAAAGGTACTCGTAAGAAGCATGCCCGCACACAAAGAAAAACTAGACGGGTACAGCGTGGTGGAATCAAATGCGATGAACCCACTACATGGACTCCATTTAAATATGATGACAATAGTTGTTGGCTTGATACATTCTTATTAGCCTTCTTACATCATCCAAACGCTGCAATTGATGCATATTTATTGGATGCAAAGGATAATATTAACACAATGAAAAGTATTATAAACTATCCAGAAGAACTATATATTATAAAACGACGCAAAACAATATTAAAGAGATTATTAAAAATACGAGATAGATTACGCAAGACATTTTCAGAAGAAATAAGTGAAAAAGCGCTTGAAAAAATAAGGGAAGAAATTCGTGATGCATTATCTCAATGCCCAAAAGGTGATATTTTTGAAAAAGGTGAAATGAGCAGTACAGCAGAAATATTTGATTTTTTAACAAACATTCTTAACTTACCACGTACTATACAATATATTGAAAAACAGGGAAATTTACCTAACATAGTTAGAAGTATACATTCAATTACATTAACTGGATTTGATGGTATTATGGCCATGGAGGAAATCGATATATCAGGTATATTAACACAGGTAAAAACACATATAGATGAAAGATATCCAGAGAGAAGTACTACAATGCAATATAAAAGTTTTGGTGATATTGTACCAATTAATATTGAACGCGATGATTATGAAGGTGGAATTATAAAAACACCAGTTAAACTGGAGAAATATATTAAACTTAAAACAGATTACAATATAGATAGTACATATAAACTTGTTTCTGTTATATGTAATATTGGTGCGCATTTTGTTACATATATTGCATGTGATTCAAATGATTCCTGGTTATTCTATAATGATTTGAATAAAGAATCCAAACGTATTATAAATGTAGGCAATATTGATAGTTGGTGGAACAAGAAAATTCCTGGATCTAGTACAAAAACCCCTAACAAATATACAACATGGTTATTATACGTTAAAATTTAAGAAGCAGCATATTTATAATATATTCTATAATCAATTGTTAGCTCCTCATCACATTTAATTCGTCGAAGCGCTCTATATGTAGTATATTTATACCCCTCATCAAATACAATTTCAATATTTGGCGTCTTCGAATGATTCATATAAAATGTAATATCCAGTGAGTTCATACCATTCTCTGGTATTGGATATGTATCATCTGCCGTCTTTATTATAAAATCCTTCACAAGTTTCTGTACTGTATCTGGTAGTTCCTCCAACTCCTCCTCTGTTATATATACTATATTATATTCTAAAGAGACCTTTCCATCTGGATATACAAATGGGTTAATGCCAATAGGAATGTCCTGTATAGCAACAACTCCAATACCTTCAATTGAAGATATACCTAATCGACAGTATGTATGTTTTAATGTATTTAACATTATATTCACAAAGTATAATGTTATATATTTATCAGCCAATATCTCAAATTTATCTACAATAATCCTGTATATATGCAATACGAGCCTGTATAATTGCTGCAAATGCTGCCTGTTCTTTGCTACTGCTAAAAAGCTGCGGATTTGACTGTATAGCCTGTATAATCGCACTGCTGTTGATTGGTTGACTGCATGTAATACTGTGTCGAATAACTGTGTCTTTTAATCTGCCAAAGAACCTGTCAGCCTTCTCTGGAAGTGTCTCCAATTCATGCACTATTCCTCCAAAATTGGTCTTCTTTTCACCTTTTGCGCGAAATGTTAATGCACCTCCTAAATCAATTATATATACCTTCTTTTCAGCCGAATTATATATATAATTATCACGACCCTTTGCATCCCAATTAGCAAATAATATATGATACAGAAATGTCTGTTCAATCTGTTCAAGAATCTGTCTCGGTAGCGCTTTTCCAAACTGCAATAATGAACCGCCTTCAATAAATTCAATTAACATTCCAATAATACGCCCAGGACGTTCAGCATCATATACTTCCCATATTCTCGGAACAGGTGCTCCTGCAGCAGAATAGAGTTTATATGCAAGTATTTCACTAATAATATGATCCTGCGACGAACCCTTCTTATATATATATTGTACACCATTCATTATAACTATTTTCGCATTTGTACCGCCACCTGCGCAACCTATTAGAGTAAAATCATACTCTGTTATTGGTCTCTTATTCATTTATTAAATTATAGATTTTAAAAATTGAATATTATTGTGCAGCGAATTAATTAACATAGCAACGCCATATAATGAAGCAGTTCACATTCGAAAAAACCACATTCAAGGTGGGTACATCAGCACAGGAGAATTGGGCCCTTATCACAGCAGCTAATAAGGATTTCTATTGGCTACATCTAGAAGGATGTCCCAGTGCGCATATTATTATAGAGATTGATGTAGAACCCACAAAGGAGGAGATTCAATTTGCAACACAGCTTGCAAGAGATGCAACACCAAAGGCACCACCTCATGCAGGTATTGTATGGACACAGGTCGCAAATATTCGTTTTGGTTCAAAACCTGGTGAAGTCTATTTCAAAAATAATTCACTCGCATACCATTAAATCCCATTACAATATTATAATAGTATACCCAAGAAAAATTGATATTTTTTATAAACACAGCACACATAGTGCAAATCCTCCCATCAAAATGGAGTATATTTCAAAGCAAGATGCACCTACATTCCATTTTGTAGACGGCCCTCCATTTGTCAGTAGCGAGACCCTACATTATGGCCACATCCTTGTAAGCTGTGTAAAATCCGCTATTCTTCATTACAAATATATGAAAGGATATAATATCCAAAATACAATTGGATATGACTGTCATGGTCTTCCTATTGAAATGCGTATTAATGATACTCTAAATCTGAAGACAACAAAAGATGTAATTGATTATGGCATTGCAGAATATAATCAGACATGCAAGGATTTCGTAAAACGCTGTGAAACCTCCTGGGTCCCTATTTATAAGGCAATGGGGCGTGTAGTTGATGAGGAGAATTCCTATAGAACCCTTGATGAGAATTTTATGAGAACAGTGTGGACTGTGTTTAATAAACTATGGACCGCAGGATACATCACAAACGGCTATCGTGTTGTACCATACTCCCTCGCATGTGGCACGTCACTTAGTAATTTCGAAGCCTCCCAAAACTATAAGGATGTCACAGATACATCACTATATTGGTTGTTTCCATTCGAATCGGCAAATATTATTGTTTGGACAACCACCCCGTGGACTCTTCCCGCAAATCATGCAGTATGTGTAAATAAATCACTATCCTATAGTCTCATTCAAACCGCTACATCACAACAATTCTGGATTGCAACAAGCCGCATTCAGGCATTTGAGAAGATTGCAAAGCCTCTCACGCCATTCATTATCATTGCAACAGTATCTGGCTCCTATTTTGTAAATAAGTTCTATACAGGTTTCGATGGTTCACAGAAGCAGATTGTGGAGGATAATTATGTTACAGATGAGTCTGGTACAGGCTTTGTACATATTGCACCAGAATTTGGTGAAGATGACTTGCGCGTTGTACAGCAGAATAACATTCCTGTGAAATATGGATACATTAATGATGATGGTATTATTCAATGGGGACCTTATACTAATGAATTTGTTCTAAATACTTCCAAAAATATTATGCGTGACTATAAATCCCATATCATTGCTAAAGAACAATATAAACATTCTTATCCCTATTGCTGGCGTACTGATACACCACTTATTTATAGAGCAATGAATAGTTTCTTTGTATCCGTTAAATCTGTACGTGATAGATTAGTTGAATATAATAAGACTGTACAATGGCTACCAGAACATGTAGGAACACGTCGCTTTCATGATTGGCTACAGAATGCACGTGATTGGGGCATTTCACGCAACCGTGTATTTGGTACTCCTATTCCCATTTGGACTGATGGCAACGAATTCATTTGCCTAGATGAATCACAGTTTGCAGGTGACCTACATCGAGATAATATTGATAATTATACATTTGAAAAGGACGGTAAGATATTTAGAAGGGTACCTGATGTATTTGATTGCTGGTTTGAGAGTGGTTGTGTGCCATTTGTAGTAGGCGGTGTACAGGCTGACCTAATTGTAGAGGGTCTTGACCAAACACGTGGCTGGTTCTATACATTGATGGTATTGTGGGGTATCCTGAAGAAGGAGGCACCATATAAGTCCGTTGTTACATGCGGCCTCATTCTAGCAGAAGATGGCAAGAAGATGTCAAAGCGTCTGAATAATTATAGAAATGTAATGGATGTTGTGGCAGAGCATGGTGCAGATTCCCTGCGAATGTATTTGATTAATTCAACTGCATCATGTGGTGACGCAGTGAAGTTTTCTGAGAAAGATATGACAAAACAAATGCGGCGTCTAATTCCCTATAAAAATGCAGCAGTCTTTTGGCTAGAGAATGGCACTGGTCGCAAGGACTTTACTATTGAACATACAATGGATAAATGGATTTTGAATGAATTGAGTACGCTCATTACTGATGTAACGGATGCAATGGAGGTATATGATGTTCGCAGTGCAACGGACCAGCTTCTTGTATTTGTAGATAAACTATGCAATAAATATCTTCGTATTCAACGAACCCATATCAGAAAGCATGGTTCTGGTATTCTGTGGAATGTTGTGCGAATCTTTACACAGCTTCTCACACCATTCGTACCTTTCATGGCACAGGAAGTATGGACTATGATTGGCAAGACAGGACATCCTCTACAACATGGATGGCCCGCATTGGAGGGTTGCCAATATACAACTGAAGTACCCTATATGTTTGAATTGATTGAGAAGGTGCGCGTGATGAGGGATAAGAACCGCTTCCCCTTTAAGAAACCCATTCAATATCTATATGTAAATGTACCACAATTCACGGATGATTTACTGGAAGCCTTTCAGACTGAAGTGAATGTAATGGATATTGTATGGGATGCTGCAGACGTGCATTATGAGCATAATGATACACCAGAAGTGATGAGGGACTATACATTGAGAATGGTGAATCGTGAGATTTGTAATGTAAGAAAGTCATGGGGTCTCAAACAGTTTGATAAAACCACATATACATTCTCCATTGATGATGCATATATGGAGTTCTTTGAAGCAAATCGTGCCTATATTGAGACCCATTTGGGAACTGTTGCAATAGGACAGCATCGGCTAGGAGAAATTAATATTGCACTTGATTTATTTAAGGCCTCATTCACACTTTATCAATAATATATGCAATAAGTAATAATGGAATCTGAGAAGTTATCAGCAGAATTTATATCTCAAAAAGAGAATTTAGCAGAGATATATGAACTAATTGTGAAAGCTGTACAGAATACATCGCCGCCCGATGATTCTGATAATAAATTTTTAGTGGAATTTAATGCAGATAAATCACGATTCACTTCTAGAAATGTACGAAATAATGCTACAAAAGATATTAAAATTGTATATGAACCGCAAAATATATGTATAACAGGTGGTTCTGCACTCAATATTTATGATTTGGCTCTAGAAGAATATAGAAAAAGGAAGACAATAACACCATTGAAGGAGTTTGTAAATCGTTCTACACCTGATATAGATATTGTATGGTGGCCTACAGTTACAGGCAGTGATTCGAATAAATATGCGGTTATTTCTGTATCACCTATTATTCATAATTTTGTACTGCGTCTTGAAAAACAATTAGATGAAGCATTTTCACAATTAATTAGAAAACAATACAGGATATTTGACAATATATATACAGTGAATGCAGTCCACATATCAAATAATTTTGCTGATTCAGGTCAAAGACCAGCAGGTTATAAATATGGTACACATCAATTGAAAATTAGTATTCAAATAAATGACACACTCATACATATTGTTGATTTTTCTATTTATGATTCTGCATCAGGACAAACAAAACCACAACAGTCACTTCTACCAATGAATAAAGACCCAGTATATATGAATCAAAGTACAATAAAAATTCTGCAAATTCATGATATACATGTTAATGTTCCAGAAATAAAACATTTAATAAAACAACAGATTTTTGCATTCAATAATATATACCCTATTAATCCAATGAAAGCTATGGTTATTTATAAACGGATATTATATATTAAAGAATTAATCAATAAAGCAAATTCACGAAATAATATTCGAGATATTTATAGTGTATTAGGAGATATTGGAAATATTCCTATTAAATCAATTACAGATACATTAAATAAGAACAGTATAAATAGTTTAGAAAATGTCAGTAGAGTTATTGAAGAGGAAATTTCAAAAACAACAGCTAGAAATAGAGATGAACTTATTGCAGAATATAATGCAGTTACACAGCAACTTACTGATTTAAGTATTCAATATAACAAAAAGCTTCTTGAGATTGAAAACCCTCTTAGAACAGCTAAACGTAATGAAAAAAAAACAAAGAGTATTAACGCTTATAGACATACACAATATGTAAAAAACTCTATTGCGCCTCTAATAGAAAAAGTAAAGAAAGATTTTGATAATAAAAAGAAGGAACTAGAACAGATTAAATTGAAACTAGAAACAGAGTTAGGTAATACTGTAGACATTCCACGAAAATCACTGTTATCTAGTCCTCCAATGCAAACAATGCAATCAATTCCTCCAATGCCTCCAATGCCTCCAATGCCTTCAATGCAATCAATGCCTTCAAGACCTCCAATGCCTCCAATGTATTCAAGACCTTCTATGCAAACAAGACCTCCAATGCCTCCAATGCCTCATATTCAAATTATCGATGAATATTATAATGATGCAGGACAATTAATTGCATTAGTAAAAGATACGATTCATCCACATAAATATGAAGTATTTATAGAAATTCTACCAACAGGACAAAAGCTACTGAGAATGGATATACCTGTTCTAAGAACTGTAGGAGAATATGTGGATGCACAAGGAAATCATAATTATTTAATATTGGATCCATTTAATAGACAATATATGCGTCTTATTATTAATAGATATACAGGAAACAAAACATGGGAAAACATATCTCCTTATGATTATGCAAGACTTATAGGTTCTATGAGAAGATAAAATAGAGAATGTGCAATAAATACTTTAAAAATATAATGTTTGGAATTTATTATTATCCTAAACATTATATTAATCCAAAAGAAACGCCGACATGCATTGCAAAAATTAAATACGATTTATTTACAAAAGGTATATATCATAACATAAATAATTCATATATATCGGAACATTATATGAAAATATTGGGTATTAATTATAATAATAATGGGCGATATAAGATGATACTTATAAAATCATAATATCACCTTCATATCCAAAATCATCTGGTTGATGTCGCCAAACACGAAATCCATATTTTTTATAGAGATGCCGCGCATGATAATTATCTGTATCAACATGTAACCAAAATTTTGGGAGGTTGTCATCAAGCCATATGTCTTGTTGGGTTGTATTACAACTCAGCAAGGCGGCTTTCATCATTAGACCTCCAATACCTTTACCTGAATAAGCAGGGTCAACTGCTACAAATTCAATGTGTTTGTGTGGACCTTTTTCAAACAGCAGATCATCAGTTATTAATATAAACCCCTGCATTTTTCCTTCATTATTAAATGCAAATATAGATGCTTCTATATTGCATTCCTTAATTACTGTATCAATTGATTTCCAATATATTTCTGGAAAACACTGACGTCCTATACGCCTAATATCTTTTTCAAGATAATCCATTATTGTTTTATTAAAAGGTTTAACATTCACATCCATTCTTTTTCATTGCTACTAATACTTTCTATTTTCGTTCCTTTAGTATACGCCGTGAATTCCTTCCTTTCGTCTTCTTAATAAATCGTACATGTCTTAATCGCATTTTACCTCCACGTCGCAGTGTTCTCATTTTATTTATCTGGCGGAAATATATATACGCATTAAAATTAAATAACTCTCTAAAGTAAAATTGAAATAAGTACTCATTTAAATTTCATATAATATATTTATATACATAAAATGGAGTTTGGACTAGCAGAATTAGATGATTCTGCTAGAAATAAACTACAATTCCTTTCAATAAATTCCATTAATAATATTGAATATCATCGTGGGCTAGACGAATTTAATCCAGAGAGTCCAGATGATTATATGTTATATACAGGACGTGGTCCATCACATGGATCATTTCATATAGGGCATTTACCTGGATTATATATAATTAAAGAATTTCAAAAATTCCTTAATAGTAAAATATTCTTTATGATATCAGATGATGAAAAAATATTTCGTGATAATATTAATATATCAGAAATGAATAAGAATACACAAAATACTATTCAACAACTAAATACATTAGGGCTAACAAACGATAATACTATATATCATATTAACTCTAATGGTATATCACATACACATTACAATATTCTTATTAAATTAATGAGTTTTGTAAATATCAATACATTAAATAATATCTTTGGTATAAAAACAAATATTGGCGAATACTTTTATCCATTATATCAAATTCTTCCATGCTTTCTTGGTAAACAAGCAATAATCATTGCAGGTAAGGACCAAGACCCATTCTTTCGGCTTGCAAGAGATATTGCTCGTCGCATAGGTCACAAACCTCCTATTATTATCTATACTCGGTCTATTCCTGGATTGGATGGTTCTGATAAAATGAGTACAAGTGTTCCATCTTCTCTACCTATATTTCTAACAGATGATATGCAAACAATATCACAGAAAATATCAAAAGTGAAAAAAGTAGGTGCAGGTTCACTTGATGAACTATTCACATATGGGTCCAATTTGAAGGAAGATACATTATATCAACTAATTACAATATTTGAAACAAATAATGAGAATTTGCAACTTATTAGAACAGGTTATACTACTGGATTTCTATCTAATGTAGATATGGAATATTTACAGAGTCTATTTGGTAAGAAAGGTATTATCACTAAAAATAATAAAACCATGATAACTACATATGGTGTTCGTACATATCTAATAAATCTTATTCATAGTATACTTAAGACATAAATAATCCCCATAATTAAGTAATAATGAACAGTACAACTATTTGGACATCTGCCGTTATACTTGCCGTGGCTGCAATTGTTGGCGGTAGTATAATGGCACGCAATATGCGAGCCGAAAACCCATTTGTTGACCGCAATATACTACAAAAGGGTCTTGACCGCCCGACCCTATGGTTATTCTATGATTCCAGTGAAACAAATGCGCGTTCATGGGCCGACTTCGGTGCACGTTCATCACATGCACTAAACCTACCATATCTCAATCTTGCATACGAATCCATTGTACGCCATAATGGACAAGACTTTAATATACAGGCTATTGTCGGTATTGAAGTTGTAGCAGAACATCTAGGAGGATGGGACCAAATACCTGAACCAATGCAACGTCCTGCACTCACATTTTCACCTCATCATCGTGCATGGATTCGCGCCGCTATTCTTAAAAAACATGGGGGACTCTGGATTGACCCATCCATTGTTTCATTAACATCTTTCAAGCCCTTATGCTCCATTGATAAACCCGTGTTTTTTGGTACAGACCAAGATGTACTTACATGTGGTATGGAAGGTACTGCAGTCCCTGATTTCCGTGCAATATGGAGTCCTATTGCAGGTCACAAAGTCTTCAATGTAATGGAGGATGCTGCACGACGTGTTGTAATGCAAGGTGGAGGCGGTGCAGCAGCACGTTATGATGATAAATGGGCATTCGTACAATATGTAGGTATTGCAGATGAACCAGATACAACTGTTATTATACATCCAAATGCAGAATTGGCACGTAGTGGTGCTAATCTGAAACGTCTACAAGCCGAGGATTTCCTGGCAGCTGGTTCAGAGGGGCAACTTCATTTCACTATTCCATCAACAGCTGTATATGTTGCATTCCCACTCGATGAAATACGTCGTCGTAAACAATTTGGTTGGTTCCTACGTATGTCTGAAACACAAATACTTGACTCAGACTTGACCATTACACATTTATTAAAGGGGTCTCTTAGTGATTAGAGAATGAAAATCCTAAAGATTATTTACGGATATATAATTAAGAAATGCAAATCTTTATTAAAACTCTAACAGGCAAGACAATTACATTAGATGTTGAACCATCTGATAATATTGAAGCAGTAAAGCAAAAAATCCAAGACAAGGAAGGCATTCCTCCAGACCAACAACGACTCATTTTTGCTGGTAAACAGCTTGAAGATGGACGCACTTTATCTGACTACAATATTCAAAAAGATTCTACTTTGCATCTTGTCTTACGGCTCCGAGGGGGCGCGTTATAAAGAGAACCCGCTCTTTATAAATTTGAAATTGTATGCTCTTGACAGATTCTTCAAGCAGTCATTCCCGTAATAAAACCGCACCACAAAAGAAAATGAGAATTCTCTACGCACTCTCATTATCTTTACTATATATTGTAAATGGCGCCATCAATTGTCTTAATGAAGCAGGCAATCCAGTACCATATTGGGTCATTTTCAAACTTCCTCAAGGCACTCAATACTATTATTATGACCAGAAAACAGGATTTACAGCATCACCATACTCACTTAATGATACTACACAGGGAGCTCTAACAAATACTATGCAACAGATTTGGTCACAGAATCCATACTATGCATTCTATAATGATGAATTCGAGGGACAGACAGAATATAATTACACAGTAGGACACAGTAAAGGCATCTGGATTTGGCAGGAATTTACACAGGGAATCTTCATACAGCATTCCCTCCCCAATTTCCCAGCTCCAAACCAAGAACAGTATACAGGTCTTCCATCCAATCTATATGATTATGGACAACATCTCTTCTGCATTTCTACAGATATTTCAGAAATTAGCCAACAATTTCAATATGTAATTCCACAATTCTATGATACTCAATTACCTCCTATTGTATCTGTACCATTTAATGGAGAGTTCAATACATCTCCTGTATGTATTAATAAAACACTATCAGATGCTGTGACAGTATTTGCCAAAACTGCTGCATGGAATGCTGACCTGTATGCTGACTGCATTGCACCTGTCCTGTCATCCCCCCTGTCTATCGAAAGCTGGCAACATGGCGATTATCCAGAAGGTGCTGCATGCCAACCTGCTGTTCCATATAATACTGTAGATATTCAAACACTTAATTTTGGTATTCCATCTGGATCACCACCAACTACATTCTCTATTATGGATGACCATAGTAAATGGGCAATTGGAAATACACCCATCGTCTGTTTTGGAGATATTAATCGTGTTACAACGCAATATAAACGTAATGGAGCGGCTATTTGTATTGAAGATGGACAGCTATGGAAAAGTATGACAATGGCAATTGTTGCCCAGGAATCATGTTAAATAAATTCATCATGATACTATGCAATATTATTGCATAGGAATCCTGCTAAAGTGCGCTATTAAAAAGTACAATCCTGCAACACATGTAGACCCCACTCACTTTTCAAATGATATCCTGCCTCTGCTGCATTCTCTATAGTATTAAACGTTATTTTTACTTCTAAAGGAGAATTCCATTGTATATTAACAATATCAGCTGCATATAAAAAACACATATGACGAATGCGTTCTTCAGTTATAGGGTCATCAAGTGTTAATGTAATTGTAGGAAATATCTCGAACATTCTATATAGTCTATACTCTATGATATTTATGTGTTGTAAAGAAGCCCTGAAATAATCCAGCAAAGGAGCACCATGATGTTGTAGATTGTATCAATAGCTCTTCCTCCTTTTCTGCTTTTTCTGCCAAAATCCTCTTAAATAGTAGTGCCTGTACTTCATCCAATGATTGTTTAATAGAATCCTTAGATGAACCAATTGTATGAACTAGTTCCAAATTATGCCTCAGTTGATTTGACATAGCATTTATTAGTATATTATACTCTGTTTCAATGCGCCGCTTATACTGATTTACAATGTTGTCAACCTCCAGTTCAGTATAAATTCGTTCATTGCGAATTTTCATATTAGATGCATTCAGGCGATGATATACAAGACCATCGTGTAGCTGATAATGTACACCTGCCTCTGGAACAACTTTAATAATTAGAATATATTTTCCATTCTTCAGTTTAATTGTCTGTTGTTCAATATTATTTATATTTAGTGGCTGTTTGTTATCTTGACGAATTATTTTCATTTCATGATATATACTATCAATAACAGACAATATAAATGTATCAATCTCTTTCAGTTTAATATTTACACCCATCATCTTCAATGTAGTATCCTCAATTCCAAATATCATATAACCTCCATCAGAATTCAAGAATGCACAAATAGTTGGAAGCACCTTATCTACATATTTTGTGGACTTCTTGTATTCAAAATGACGCCCCTCAGGATATGGAAATGTATCCATTGCTGCTATCTCCTCTGGTGGAGGAAGTTTAGGAAGCATTTTGCATAGTATTATATGTGTAATATATACTTCATATTATCCAGAAATTCAATTTTTATTGGTCTATTTCAAAAATTTGAATCATATTATTAATATAGTAGCAATACATCGCTATATATTGAATAGTATAAGATGTTAACATATGTTACACAAATGAATGGAGGATGCCCTTTTCGTGTGTCAATTAATAACGATACAAAAACAATCTATGTTTATTGTAATGAGTATGAAAATTCATATGATGAAGATGAATATGAACAAACTTCTATAACAGAAATATATAAAACACAATTTATTCAATATTGGGTTGGTAAATCGTCGTGTGGTGACCCAGATTTTGATGGTAATTCATTCCTTATAAAAGTTGCCGATAACAAGTATGTATACATTTGCGACGAAATCTATTCATTTACATCATATGCACCCATTGTGAAATATATATCTGATATGGGAAATAGTAATGTACCATATCCATATGCGATTGATGCAGATGGCAATGTATATTTGATGATTGAAGATACTATTATAGTAGGGCTACCTGAATTACATGAATCATATGATGAATTATATGAAGACCCATATACATATTACTATGATAGAAATAATATTACTAAGGATATTGGGTTTAGAAGAGAACCAGTTACACCCCATCCAATTAAAGAATGGTATGTTGATGGTGAACAATATACACTACGTGATTCATTTGAATATGAACGTTATAAAAATAAAACTATGAGAGTAGTATATCAGGATGGTACAACTAAGACAATCGCTGCAGATGAATTACAAGATATCTGTACAATGCATCGTGACGATTATGGATGTAGACAAATGAATAAAGAGATTATTATTAATTCGCCATATTAATACTCTAATATAAATTTGAAAATAAAACAATTAAATATTTTTAGTTACATAACAAAATGGTATTTATTCAATCAATATTACTTGCTACAAAACATAATAAATCTCATATTATAGATGCTGCATTCAAATATAAAACAATAGATATACATGAACAAAATACAATTAAGTATAATATTATATCTAATATATATAATTTACTTGATAATATATTTATATCTGCAGTAGAACCACATGGTTCTATTTTAATAGATAAATCGTATTATATATATTATATAAAAGATGGACTAGGATGCTTTGCTGTTATTGCTGATAGTATAAGTATGGATGAAGTGAAGTATATTTATAGGAGTTTGGATACCCTATACAATCAATATGTTAAAGATATGGGGCAAATATGGAAGAAAATAACGCGCGAATTCTGTACTCATTATATACCATTACATGAATTAATAAATACACCAATTAAACCGATTGATATGTTGGAGAAAACTGTAGAGGACACGAAAGATGCCATTAAGCATACATTGGTATCAATTCTAAACCGTGGTGAAAAATTAGTAGACCTTCAAAATAGCTCAGAAACCCTTTTAATCAATAGCAAGATATTCCACAAAAAAATAAGGAAAATAAGCAAGACACATTATATTATTATAGGAATCTTTTCAATACCCATACTATATTGTTTATATGTCATAAATTTGATAATACAGAGACAGTATTAGTATCTAATGTATAAAATGGAGCATATTCTAGTTACTGTATATAAGCGAACAAGAGATGGATTCTACAAATTTACAAATGTATATAGTATAGCACATAAGTTAGGATGGCGTTCAATGGATGGATTTATGCTATATATGGAAGAGGAAGCTAATGTACAGGTTTATAATTATGGAGATAATTATTATATTAGTGAAGATGTAAATATTAGAGCCATGAATGAATTCTTCAAAAAAGAATATAATAAAAATAAAAGCAAACTGTCAGGTATTATTTAGCGTGCATTGCCTGAAACAATAGAATTACTAAACATATTATAACAAGAATCTCCACAGAATCCAATTAACTCATATTTTCTTTTATCATTTTCGGTGGCTTTATCATAGAGCTGTGTACATACTATACAATAAGAACCGAATGGTGGTCTATGATTTTCAATATAATCTTTTATACTTTGAATCTGTTTTTCCAACATAATAATTTTGTTAATTATATTATGTAGCGGTTGCGACGAACCATTTTTAAATAAATCATGTAATGTTGATTTTAATGCACTTCTTTGTTGCGAATATTTTTCTATGCTATCTAATAATTGTTTATAGTCTTTTTTCCAATGCGATAACGTTGCATACATTTCATTCTATACTATACAATATAATATAAATATCTATCAAATTTATATTACATTAAAATTTTTTTGTTTTGTTTTGTTTTGTATTGTATTGTATTTCGTATATTTTTCTATTTTATTTTTTCTATTTTATTTCATATATTAATATCGCCTGATTGGTTTATTTGTCATCATATTGCGCATCATTGCAGCAAACTCATCCCTTGCTGGGCCTGGTTTCATATCATATGCACATGAATCAATTGTATATTTAATATGTGCCTCCTCTCTTGCCTTTACAGTATTATACTCTTTTAGAAGTTCTGCATTAACATATTGCTTCAAAATATCAGCTGTTAGCTTATAAATGGGTTCACCCTTCAATGTATAATCAGGGCTGGTTTGGGAGGCTGCAATGAATGCAGCCAAATCAGCAGGTACATCAACAATAATAGTCTTGGATGCCATATTGCAGATATTTGGGGACTATATATTCCGTAAAGTCCCTGCATTCAATTTTTTGTCACCAGCTGCGTCGATTTAAAGATTTAATAGGACTATATATTGTGAAGAAATTCACTAAAGGAAAGTTGACCGAGATGGTTAAGGTGATGGACTTGAAATCCATTGGGCTTTGCCCGCGTAGGTTCAAATCCTGCACTTTCCGTTAATTTATATAAGTGAAATGTCATTTTCGCCTATATAAATTATTATTCAAAATCCTCATTCCATTTATTCAGTTTTCCTTCAAGCAGGAAATCTCTTACATACCAATTAATATGTATTGGCGATGCATGTTCAAAATCAATAATATAGATTTTATCAGTACCCTCTTCAATCATAAAATTATATGGTGTTATATCAATATATTGTATTCCACTATACAATAGAATCTTAAGAATTCTCTTTACTTCACACAAAATAGATGCAGGTAAATCACTCATTTTCTCGCCATAAAAGTCAGCTAATGTCATGCCATTAATCCGCTCCATTTCTATTATATATTTATCTCCAGATTGATAGTGTCGAATAATTTTAGGAGACAATCCAAAGCGACTACTTTTATTTTGAAACTCTATTTCACTCATCACCATTGTCATATCATCTATTACATTATATATCTTTATAAAAGTTGTCATTTTAATACTAACACACCATTTTTAGAGAAGATTATTCAATTTTTAGCCAATGATTAATGTATGCGTTATCAGGGTCTACACGCTTTGCAGATGTATAAGGGTCATGGCGACGAAAGGGAGCCTGTGAAAAGGGGAAGTGTTCTGCAATATGTAACCAATTCATAGTATTCTGTACATAATCATAGTCACAAAGTTTCTCTGCAAAGTAGCCTGCGCCCCATTGCCATGGAATACCCCAATCACGTGTTAGCACTGACGCAACCACCATACGTGCCCTATTATGCATGAAACCTGTCTGATTCATTTCTGTCATACCTGCATCAATTAGAGGAATTCCTGTCTTACCTTCACACCATGCTGTAAACTGTTCCTGCTGTTTCTTTGTCAGCTTAGGACGTTCCTGTAACCATTCATGAAGCTCACCATATTTCTTAGAATATATTGTATCCCATTCAGCCATTAGATGTGCATAGAAATCGCGCCATATTAGCTGTCTCTGAAATCCCTTCAGATTATCTTTCTTCAACTGTTTTTCTGCTGCCCACCAGGATTCCCTAATAGAGACAGTACCATAATGATGATGAACTGATAGACCACTTGTATTTTCTGCTGCAATATTACGAATTGTATCATATTCCTTAGGTATCCTGCGTAAAAGCTGTAAACCCTCCTGTCTACCGCCGAGAAACCTGCGTCCTGTGACTGCTTTTTGCTGTGCTGCTGTCAAAATATGGTCTGTCACCTCATCCAATGTATACTGTGATATTTTACTAACAAGCGCTTTTGATAAGAATGGCCCTGTCACTTTCCCCAATACAGTTGGAGTTTTCATTTTAATAGCTGCCTCATAGAATGGTGTGAATTTCTGATATGCATTTCCTGAACCATTTAATATAGATCCAGGTGGAAACAGATAGAGGTCATCAACAGCAGTATATTCACAGCCGATTTTATCACAGGCAGCAGCAGTTCTTGCCTGACGATTTATAGCATAGGGTGTATAGTCAGCAGTTTCATAGACAGCAGCAATTTCCACAATTTCAGACAGTGCAGATAGAACCTTCTCAACAGCACCATACATTATAGCCAATCCTGAAGGGAGTTCAGCATCCAATTCCTTCAGACTCTGTAATAAACATGCAATAGAATTTTCTGAACGCACTGCACGTCGAGAAACCTGTTCATTTTCAAATATAAATAGCGGGAGAACAGTGGCATCGCGTGCAGAATCCAATGCAGCTTGTAATGGACGATGATCCACTATGCGCAAATCTCTATGAAATATGAAAAGCACAACCTTCCTCATTTTACCTATTGAATAAAATTGAAAATAACTATAAGCTCAAATTTATAATACATGAGGCAATATGGATAGCTTGCCAATGGATTGTATCAAATATAGTATTAGTAGATTCTTATACACGCCATATATTAATACACAATTAAATGCTCTGTCAGACCATATTATAAAATGGAATAATACAGGCCAATGTGATCTTACACCTGATTACTATTTATTAAAGCACTTCCTTCCAGAATATTCATTAGAACAAATATATACATATATATCAGATTATAAGAATCTTTCAAATGTATCTGCTAATATTAAATCATCTATATCATATCATACATATGATATAGACTACTTCTTAAAAAACATATACAATGCAATCATTCTACAAAATAAATCAAAATTCAGTATAGTATTATATAATATTAGAACAGCAGTTAAACCGATTACCCATTGTAATGGAGGATGTATAAAATGCCATAAACATTTACCATATTGGTGGCCAAGTGCAGGCATTCTTACAAAACAAAAGAAATTAAAAAGATGGAATAAAAAAACAAATGGATTTATTAAGGTTGGATTCTGCTCACCACAATGTCATTATACATATACACATTCAGATACTATTCTACAGTATTTTGAATGCAAAGAATGCAGACAAAAATATAAATATACTGATTTAGACTTTACTAATTGCAGCAGTTTCTGTTCTATAGATTGCGTTGATGAATATTATTCTCCTGAGAATAGATATGATAGATATGAATATTAATTAAATAAAAAAATTGAATTATTATGACATCAAATATTTTTAGTCCCCTCTTCACTATACAGCGTTTCACAATGATTACAGACCTCCCATATGATATTTACTACAATATTACACAGTTTGCAGTTAAAAATCCTGCAACAATTGATTCATTATATGAGTTAGAAAAAGAATACAAATACTTTCAAGAACTTCTAACACTGAATAAAGAATTCCATACATATTATACAATGCGTCATCCATATTTAAAAGCCTATAAAATTCGCAAACAAATCCTACAAACAAAAAAGAATTACTATACACTAATACAGCAATTTGAAGACACAATACACGATAACATCTTATATGATAGAAAACCAGGTATATCATATACACGATTTCAATGTCAGCTTTGTAGAGATATGATAACTCCAACTAGAGAACCTACACTAGATGATGAATTGCGTGAAAATGAATGTATATGTGTACGTTGTGCAGAAAATACACCGCAATGTTGGACATGTGGGATTTATATTACAGGGCGCATATTACGTATGTCTGATACTACTAGAGGCCATGTTTGTTCATATGATTGTCATTATGCACACAAATATTGTCTAGATGTGTATGATATAAATGATGAAGAAGATACAGATGAACGATATAATTTTAAATGGAGAGTATCAAGAGGCTGCTATAATGCGAGCTATAAACAATATTATATTGAGAACCCCTTATAATTTAATAAGTAAAATAGAATTATAACAATAAAAATTTTTAGTGTTTTTAGTGTTTTAATATTTCATGAATTTTAATAATATTTCTTTAGAGTTCCCATTAACTCCGCATATTCTTCTGCATATTGTTCAATATTATATTCATCAGTGTCATAAACACCATTACCATCAAGAAGCCATAAGTTATATTTATCAATCGATGGCTCAGTCTCAATACCATATTCTTCAAATGATTTCTTCAATAGTTGTAAGGTATTAGTTGACTTCTTTTCAGGATGAGTATTTTCTAAATACACTTCAACATATTTCTTCATCTTTGTATAACGATTTTCATAGAATCTAAATTCTTCATCCTGTACTGACAACCACTCTTCATATTCATCTAAACTTGGTTCATCAGTCAATTGATTCTCAACGAATAACTTCTTAAGCAATGTCAACTTGCTAGAACTCTTCGTCTCAGGAGAAGACTTCTTTGCATTTCTATTTTGTTTATATAGATCTTTCAATAAACGATTCATTGAATATGATGTTAATAAATAAGAATTACCAATTTCTCCTTTATATATATTAGAACTATCCATATATAACTTATAAATTCTACTATATGTATCATATGTGTGAAGCCTCTTCGTAATCTCCTCTTCAACTTTAATACGAATATCATCCTGGAATAGAAGATTATCATTATAGTTCAACTTCTCAGAGACCCCATCAATAATTTCAATATAATCATCAACAAACTCCTTAAACAAAGTAAGCTGCTCTTCAGTCAATAACACTTTGTATGGAGAACCTAGCATTACTTTTTCAATATATAGAATACCCTTACTAAATGGATATCCATCATAATGAGTCGCAGGTACATAGTCTTCATTGTATTCTATATGCTTTTTCTTAAAATTAGTAAGCAATTTATTAAATGTATATGCATATACAGTTGGAACGCCATTGTTCATATTAATGCCAGACATCTTGAAATGCTTTGTAGGAGTAGGTACAAACAATATATGAAGGGAAATATTTCAATTTTTTTATTAATGACATATAATAAATGGGGGCAGAACAATCAAATATATCAGCACAATCAAATGCTGCAGTGAATACTCCTACAAATATTCCTGTAATTGTAGATCCAAAATCAAATAGTATACAAGCCTCTTCTAATATGTATTCCGATAAATTACATGTTAAAGCATTAACAACATATTTAGGAACATTATTTGAAAAAGAAGGCATCGATATAACAAAACTAGAATACAATGGCAAGTCATTAGAAAATGCATCAAATTATAAATCAATTATAGGAAAGTATGAAGCAGGGTTAACGCAAGCTGCATATTTCTCTCGTTTATCATATGAACTCAACCCTGTAATTACTGCAATGTCTCAATTAACAAATTACAATCCTATTGTATTTAATACTGCATTGTCATTAATTAGACGTAAATATAGTAGATATAGAACAAATAATTTACAAATAAACAATATTAATGAAGGTATTGATAAAGGTTCAATATATTATATTAAAAAAGGATTAATAGAAACACCATGTTATTTACAGCTATTAGATTACACTAATATAAATGAAAATTGCCCATATGCTGGCGAACGTATATTATATGTAGCATTTAGAGGCACTATTAGTTTAAAATCTGCACTAACTAATGCAAAAGCTACACCAGCATCATTAACAAAATTATTTACAGTATCTAATTTTGAAGGAATGAATGGTATGGATGCATTTAAAAATGAATTAGAAAGAACAAATGGTGCAATGTTTTCATCGCATTATGGATTCATTGAAAATTTAGAACCATTAATACATAATATTTTAAACCAAATAGAAATATATTTGAAAGATAATAAGCCAATTAATAAAATAATAATAACAGGGCACAGTTTAGGAGGAGCAAATGCAACACTATTTTCAATGATATTAGCAGGTTTTAAAAAAGCGGGAGTATCTTTATTACAAAATACATCAATACATTGTATTACATTTGGAGCCCCTAAATTATTTTCAGATTATGCACGTAATGTATTTAATAATATGCTTGACAATAAAATATTAACATTAGACCGTATTGCAAATCGTATAGGTTCTATATTAATTGGCAGTGTTAGTGCAGGTGTTTCAATGAATCTAGTACCAACTATCCCACCTAATTTTGTACATCCAGGATATATGATATTAAAAACAGAAATTAAAACTCAAAGTAGAACAGGTCGTTCTAAAAATATATCAGATATTCGTGAAATGTTCGGTGGAATTGCATCAAGTGGGTATTTTTCATTCAATGGACTCCCTACATATCCAGAATTTTTATCTAATTTCAAACAAATCGCTTCAGATAATTATTCAAAATTATTAACTAAACAGCCATTAGCCACATTATATTCAATAACATCAAACAGCGAATATAATAATATTAAACAGCTAGTTCAAACTGTTATTGGACAAGTTGAGGATATTTCACCTGCACAACAACAACAAGAAATTATAGAAGCAAATATAGAACAAAATAGTGAAATAAAAGTGGATGAAACAGAACAAAATGGTGGCGGTCCACAAACAGAATTATATAAGAAAACCACAATTGAACGTGGTTCTAATCATATTGTATATAATTGCCAAAAAAATATATCACATGCATCCTGTCATATGGCATATATGGGTATATCATTTTGGGGTGGATTAAAGAATATAAGTTTAGGAAGACAACCATATTCTACAATTAATATCAATTCAAATACAATTTCATTATTAGAAAATAATACAATACCGCAATTAGGTGGGAAACAATATAGACACGCCAAAAAAACTATGAAAAGAAAATTATCAAAAGCATCACATTAACTATAATATTTAAACACACTTATATTATCTGTACATTTATTATATAAATATAAATAATATAATTATATCTTCATAATACTGCATCCAACCATATTATCAATAAAATAATCAATTAATATATCATTCTTATAATCGTTTATATATTTAATACAGCGAATGCCAGCAGCCAGCAAAATTCGACAGCAAATTACACAGGGATAATGTGTAATATACGCAGTACAGCCCTCACAGCTGGTCCCACGCCGAGCACAGTCAGCAACAGCATTCTGTTCTGCATGCACAGTTGCCTGCTCATGTCCATCACGTACTATAGATTCATGCTTACAGCCAGGTAAAAATCCATTGTAACCTTGAGCCACAATACGATTATCACGCACTAATATACAACCAACTTGGAGTCGTTCACATGCACTCCTCTTCGCAGTTACCTGCACAATCTCCTTGAAATATTCATCCCATGTAGGTCTAGACATTTATATTATTATTATGCGAACTCTTTATTTACTTATAAATTTGAACATTGTTATAGTATATTATATATACTATCTACAGTAATGAGTGTTCAAGAAAAACTAATATTTAATGTACCAAATGCACACTCTGAAGCACATAGATGGGTTTATTGGTGCTATAATATAATTAAAGAATTAGTTCCAGAATTCTTGAATGACGCTGAATTTAATAAATTATACAATGAAATGGTGTCAATATGTGATTTATATTCTACAAAATTAAAACATCAAAAAATAACAGATAAATATGACCCCCATTTGTTACAATTAAAACCTGAGGACAAATCTCCAAAAATTCGCGGTACCTATAAAAGTTATTGGAGAGGATATATTGGCTACTTCGAAGATGAATTTTATTCTTTACCTGATAATAAATTAGAGGAAAATAGAATTGCTCGTAATAAAATTTTGGACATATATATTAAAATACATGAGTTGATTTCTCCACATTTACTACCACATATTACACCTATACATCAATATAAAATGCTTAAGAGAAATATAGGTGCTACAAAACGTTCCATTACAATGGCTATAGAACGCATTGCAAAAATAGAAAAAGACCTAGAAAATGATAAAAAATATAAAGAAAACTTAATTAAAGAATTAGCTGCACTCGAAGAGGAGACAGATTATATAGCAATTCCTCCTAAATATAAATAAAAATTATTATGTGATTTTAATATTATAATTTTATTTTTAGTATTCATAACTAGAATACAATCACGGTAGGAACAGTCTTTCTTTCCCTCAACTTATATGTAGACTTCACTTCTTCAGCACGATGTTTATATGACATTGTACTTACACCCCAATTATAAATTATAGGAGTGGTCGTTCTAAACGTTTTTCTAATATTGTCCATCTGTTCATTAATATAATCCTTTAGTACTATATATTTGTCATAGATTGTATTCAAATATGCATGTTTTCCATCTACTCCCTCAATTTCACGAAGAGTGTCATAGTTAATCTCATTAATAATATCAATTGCGACCTGTACGAATGTTTCTAATACTGGACGAACTGCACGTGTAATCTCATCCCCAACATATAATGCATGCAGTTTTTCCTGCGCATACTCCTTTGTAATAATATCCAATAAATATTCAATGCGAATTCTTAGAAGATTATCTTCCACATATTTAGGAGTATATGTCCTATATTCAACATCTGTTATATGGTTTACTGCACGCATAATATCATTAAATTTCTGTTCAGTTGAATAATTTATTCCATTATGACGCATGTGTGCACTAAATAGATGGACATTTGGAAGTTGACCACACTCATTTGCAATAGCGCGTAGAACATCTGCACCACCATTGCGAATAAACTCGAAATAATGGGGATTATGAACCACACCTGTTTTAATAACTTCCATTCTCTCCCAACTAAAAGGCGTATGACAAGCAGTGCACCACATTTGGTCACAGCCAACACCCTTCGTAATCATTTCACCACAGCTTGGACATGGCTTTGTATCCTTCATAATCAGCTTCACTGTTTCCACATCCTCCTTCTTACATTTATGTTCGCTGCCATCAAAACATTGCATACAATTAATGCATGTCTTCTTGTCACATAGTCCACAGAACCATTCCTTTGAATCATCTGCCAATTGTCCAATAAACCCCTTACAGTTCTCTGAAGGACACTTGCGTACAATCTGTTTCTTAATGGAATCTGTTACAATAACTTCAACAACTGTAATATAGTTTGCAATTCTCCAATTTTCAACAAATCCCTTACTGCGAGCATCCATAATACGCAGCTGTGCATCAGGTAGAAAGGATTCCTCCTTGGACCATAGAATTTCTGCACGATGGTCTGCATAGGTTTTTGTCATATAGTTATGTGTCAGTTCCTCATACAAGAATGTAGTAGTCCATCCTACACGACAAGATGGGCAATGAGGCTCTTCCACAGTATACAGTAGATGCTTCTTAATGCATTCCTGACAGGCAGATTCATCACAGCTCATACAGGTAATTGCACGACGCTTCACAGCAGTGTAAGGGCAGCAGCAGATTGGGCAATCTTCAGACATTTTATATGCTGTTTAACTTGAATATAGCAGGGTGAATATGAACACTTGGAAGGAGGCTGTTTCAATTTTTGTGAGCCCTATAACATTATTGCCTATTCCATTGTATTTCGGGCATCATATTATGATATAATTCTTCAAAACTAAACAGTGTTAATTTAAAATGTGGTGTGTCATCATCTTCATTATCCTTATTACAATATTTACATTGTTCAATTATAAAATGTTCAATACAGCATGTTTCCATAATTAATTGGAAATAAAAATGTTTATATTGAAATAAATATCTATAACCATTATACATATCATTTAGTGTATATGTATCACGAAATGGCTTCCAAAGTTCTCTATCAAATAATCTATTATTATCCTTTTCTTTCTTAATCCAATGTATTAATGTATATTCAATATCAGTTATATATAATTTATATTCATTTCTTAATTCTTGACTATTAAATAAAGAATTATATTGACATCTTATATCAAAATGTTTAATCTTATCTCCATCAAACATATCATCAAGATTATTAATTAAATAATTATATAATTCATCTCCTTCAATTAAAAACTGTTTCCAAAATGCAACATATTAATATATTGTATAGTCCCTATCATTTAAACACAATAAAAACCATTAAGGTTTTCTTTTTTATTTTCTTTATATTTTAATAATTTAGTTTATATATATTTACTTGCCTCTATTCAGAAATAGAATATACACTTGTACATCCTCCACACTGAAACATTGTTACACGTTCAGACCGAAACAAACACGTTTTATATGAACCACATTGCTTACATTTGTGATATTTCATTACATACTTTTTTAGAATCACATGGAAATTTCTATCTGTAAATCGTCCAGTAATCACATATTGTCCATCTTTTTTAACTGTAAGTGTTGTTGAGAATTCATTCATCAGGTATTCTTGAAAATGTTGTGCAAGTGGAATAGCGCCATCATGCTCCAACTTATTCTGTTGCAAAGCGGCAATAATATCTCCAATATTCAACCATGCAGTCTTCTTTGGTAGACGCTGTATCACTGGCAATGGAAGCTTAATTGTCTCAATATTAGAGGACATATCATTCCGTAATTCAATTGAATCTAACATACATTCATAACTTGGCAGAGGCACTGGGTCTTGAATTCGTTCATTCTGAATCACATTATACTTTCTAGATGTAACAACATCATAACATTTCGCTGCTACAGCCTCTACAGTAGTATCCCATGTACGTACAGACTTGAATGGACTGACTGCCTCAACTATAAGAACACCATCCAATAGATAGCGCGAACCATTCAAGCGCATAATACTACAGACTTGACCAACTTCCACACAAATAGGTCGGTCAACCTTAATAGTACGTTTTCCTTTGTCACCTACTTTCGAAATGCGCCCAGTAACTGTCATACTTCCAACACAAAACTTAATTGCCTCCCCTTCTTTATGTTTTTTAAATTTATAAGTGAGGTCGCCATCAGACTCTGTTTGACTCCTATCAAATGACTTGAACTTCCCCTTCAGTTTCATAGTAATCTCTGGCAAAGAACCAGGTGTGCCCGCAACATGCCCAACAAGTGCATTTGCACTGGTTAATGATGAGTCAAGCGCCGTTCCAACACCAATAAGACCACCTACAACTGCAAAGGGGAGTGACTCTGAATCACAATTCATACTTGATACACGTGTAATGATTGGTACAGCTTCGCCATTGATGAAAAGTCCAGGACGAATTTCAAGTAGGTCGCCAGGATGCAATACACCACGATTAATTGTTCCGCCAATTACACCTCCATGAAGTTTCGATTCTGGACCCCATTTCGATGGACGATTAATATCAAAGGAACGTACAATTTGCATACGCACTGGACCATCAAATGTACGAGCTGGTACAGGCATATTATATGCAATATGATGCATAACATTGTCAATACCCCATTCACGTTGCGCACTAATAGGAATAATTGGGCCCTGCTCTGCAGATGTATCCTTCACAAATGCACGAATCTTAGAGAGACTCTCTGTAATACCAGCAGAATCTACTAAATCCAACTTGTTTTGAATAACAAATATGTTTGATAGTCCCATGATTTCAGCAGCAATAAGATGTTCCTGTGTTTGTACTTGTGGAATTCGTTCTGAATTGGATGCAATAATTAGAGCAGCAGCATCCATTACAGTTGTACCACTCAGCATTGTAGCCATATATGCTTCATGGCCAGGACAGTCTACAAAACTGTAATGACCAAGCAGTTCCTTATTTTCTAGGGCCTTCATTGCACTTGAAGTAGATGATAAATCACCTGTTGTAATATCACGCCAGATTTTGAATCCTGCATATCCAAGATTAATTGTAATGTTAAATACTTTTTCTTTCTTATGACGCTGTGTAGCAACCTTAGAAAGTGCACAAACCAGTGTAGATTTTCCTTCACTAACATTACCGAGTGTACCAATATTCATTAAGGCCTGGCGATTTGCAATATCAGCCAAATCCAATACAATATCTGTAGAATCAACAAAGGAAATATCAGTGACAACCTTCTCTGAATGAAAGTTACTAATGTATGATTCAATTGCAACCAATTTTGCCTCGGCTGCCTCATCAGAACCTGCAACAACTTGAATGCGATATAGAGGTGGAGCAATCACAAATACATCACAGCCATACTGTTTCATGACAGAATTTAATGTATCAGTAATAATTGTAGGTGCATTGAAGAATTCAGTTGACAGTTGAATACGTATATCACGATATTTAATAATGTTTGGAGGAGGAATACGTTGTTTTACTAATGCACGAATTTCTTCAAGATATGGAGTATCTACATACCAGACATCTGACTCCCCATGCAATTCCAGAAATGTATCATAGACATCAACTCCTTGACGAGCAATAGGCCATACTACAGATTCATATAATTTGTCTAATAGATTATCTTCTGTAGCATGTATGAATGCAATAGATTTCAGTATATTATGCACAACTCTATGTTTATTATATTCATTAATTGTAGCATCAATATCAGCCTGATTACGATGTTTAATGGAGAGTCCAATAGAATCAGGAGATACATCAATGACACTAGCCATTGTCTCTTGGCCAACACGTACAATATTTTTAATTGAGCGAATACGTTTATGGCTTAACTCCTTATTATAAATAATACCATTTGGTGCATTTCCATATTCTAGGAGAGCCACTTCAACACCATATTCTTGTATATTCATAATACGAATGGCTACATCCATGCCAATGGATGGCAACAATGATTCATAAAAGTGCATTGAGGCTTTAATATAAATGAAGTAAAATAAAATGTAATTAATACTTTTAACATTAAAAATATCAATTTTTTTATAGTTATATATGTATTTATATAATATTATTATGTTATTATTATATTACGCATTACAAATAGTATAGCCAATGTATTCAATAGAGTTTAGCCACAGAGATACCTCAGGAATATTCATTGTATGGAGTGATTCATAAGTTGCATAGAATCTAGATGGAGTGTAGCCATTGTCATACATTAGCTGCAGAATCTCAGTATTCTTTGCATAAGCTGCGGTAATAAATGTCATAGAATCCATATCCCATCCCATATTAAGAGCCCACCGAAGAATATCAATGCGCCCACAATCTACAGCAATAAGAGTGATATCATCATATGTATCATCACTCCACTCATTGTAGCCACTCTCCATTACCCACATCAGGATATTAAACTGCTTCTTCTCAATTGCCCTGTGGAACAGCCTATCCATAGTAATAGTATCATTGATGGCATATCCATCACCATAAATATTCTTCAGACCATCCAGGTCACCATTATCCACCATATCAAACAGCTCTGCAAATGTCGGTGCGGTACGCATTTTATGCAATAGACTCGGTTACACCTGGGCAAACAGGTGTTTGCTCAGTGTGTAAACCTATAGATAGAGATGGAGCAAAACACCTGTTTTGCCCACCTCTAGACTCGGTATAGATTCATATCACATGAATAAAAATTTCAATTTTTTGCATACACGTATATAACATAATTCTTAATAATTACTGTTCCATTCTTTAATTAATTCAGGAATGTTTGATAGAGGTGTTGTTAAATCAGGAACACTTGATGGAGACATATCATATTCGTGCATATACACACATTTATTATCTAAATCAAGAATATAGTTATATTCTTCCCACATATCATAGTCTCCAAAATCTAACATATAGCCAGCTTCAATCATCCCCAATAAATTACCTTGTAGTTTACGCATTAAACAGTACCATGATGATGTACTTCTATTCTCTACAGAAAGATCAGTATAAGGTGCCAGTTTTACAATATCTTCTTCAGTGGGATGTTCTGTATTAATATTTATAACACGTACATTATCTATTATTCGTATGAATTCCTCTAATCCATATTTATCAATAAGTGTTTGAATCGATGTAAGAAATGATACACCAAGACCAGAAGGATAGCTATCCCAATGATTATACATAACTACTTGTTTACCATTTTTACGAATGCGAATAGTTCCACGAGTACCCATTTTAGATAATATTAATTGATGTTGTATTTGTTGATAAAAATTTTTTATATTTCAATTTTTTAAATAATTACATAAATTTGGAAACAAACTCTTTAATATATACATTTGTGTTATACCATATTTCTTTCTTAATATATGATGGAGAACACCAACGATATGCTCCTTCATGTTCTCCATCTGTCATTGGTTCGCGAGCACTATCTAATAGTGATGCAATAAAGAAATAAGTATTAAACTTAACAAAATGGGGTTTTATTGAATTTAATATATAATCTGTATTGCATTCTAGTCCACATTCTTCTTTTGTTTCACGTATTGCAGTAATAATTGGATTATCATCATCCTCTTTTTCTACACGGCCTTTAGGAAATGACCACTTCTTTGTATAAGCATCTTGTACAAGGAGAATATGATTTTCTGCATTAAAGATAATTATACCTGAACCATCATACCATGTTCTATATCGATTCTTATAGATTTGGTTCAATTCCTCTTTCGTTTTATTTTGTCTTCCTACTTCTAATGTAGAATAAGCCATTATGCATTATTGTTCATTTTATCTTAACATATTATATCAATTTTCAAATTCCATTAAAAATGTTTTCTATTTTCTTTTCTATATTTTAAACATTTATACATTATTTTACAATAAACTCATCCTATTCAACATATATGTTCTGAGCTGTAATTGAACCACCAACTTTATTTCTATACCAAATAGCACCATTATGCTTATATAAGTACCATGCATTAGTAATGACACCATCTGAATAGCGCTTTCCTACACAAATATGTTGCAGGTCATCATTAGAAGTTAGTAAATAATATCCATGCGCCCAATGATGGGAGGACAGTTGACGCAAGTCAAACCCAGTAAGAATAACAGTACCTGGATCTACTTCATTTATTTCAAATGTGTCTTTTTCTTCATAATCAACAACAGTATGAGTATTTAATTTTTTTAATAGTTCTTTAATCTTAATATCAGTTATCATTTTAGACGATATGAATGCAAAGAGAAGAGGGGACTATATACATTAAAAATGTTTTATATTCAATTTTTTGTATTTTGTATTTTTATTATTTAATATGTAATAAATCTTTTTAGTATTTAGTATAGACGCTGGCGCTTTGCAGCTGGTTCATCCGCTGCATGTAGCATATTTGTATAATCCTTAATGAATTTCTTTGACCACGATTGAAGTTTCAGCTTGAGAGTAGCCTTATCATCAAATGATAGTAGGTCAGTATGTTTTGAATGCCACATGAATGACTTTGTCAAATCAGTTGCAATAAGGTCCTTATTTTGACCAGTTTCAATATAGTCAATAGCAGTAGAATAGTAATAGTCCAGTAGATTATCATCTGGTATCAGTGCAATGAAATCGCCATTAGAATGATTTGCTACAAAGTCGATATAATTATCGATGAGAATTGTTGAAAAGAGGTCCTTGCCATTATCCTCCTTAGAAATGTATGCAGTTGCCATTGTAGATGCTTTATACAGTATGGAGTCAGATTGGGTGAAATATAAATATAGATAGACGGCTCTTTCAATTTTTATTTAATAGATATTAAAAATTGAATATTATTTACACTCTATAGTTATAGTACAACATTCAATTATTAGGAATGCATTCTCTTACTGAGAATGATGAGGTGAGTAACCTATATTATATTCGCAAAGAGTCACAGATTAAGCATGTAAAGGGTCTATACAGCAAAAAGGGGAATACTATTCGCGCACAGATTAATGGTGCAAACTACTACAATTATAATAACCAATGGGGCGCACCAACTATTGACAATTTATGCAGCATTTGTAATGTCAACTGCTGCAACCATACATTGATGAACACAAAACAGTATCATTACAGGCACACAGCTGATTCGCGGTTTCAATATAAAAATGTAAGGCAGTGTGATATCTGTTCAACTCATGCATGTAGTGCTAGAATCCATATTCGTGGTAGAAAGATTACTATTACTATAGATGATATATCTGTATGAAAAAATACACCACACACCACCGCAATGTATTTCCCCGTTTTTTCTATTTTGTTCATGTATGTT